>JAEEGL012810617.1_pt1 | contig 15627 bp, 11 predicted proteins | sample 9134231 | NCBI WGS metagenome assembly JAEEGL01 (sample SAMN16246548, study PRJNA631951) | gut metagenome | biome: gut microbiome; feature: rumen; material: fiber-attached | host: Bos | place: Iran: Karaj | collected 2018-10
ACCCCTGATCCAAGTCATATTTTGCTATGGAATCAAATACAGAATCATACTGCTTTGCGTGCTCCGACGTAGTATAAAGACCTGCTGCCGGTCCCTCCGTGATCTTCGTATCAAGACGTGATATTGGAGCATCCCTGTACACATTTACAAACCTTATTACAGCCGTTATCAGTATAAATACCGCTGCCACAGCTGCCATTATCCACTTCAGCACCCCGGGAGCACAGGCTGTTATCCCATCTGACGTATCCTCCACACCTGAGCCTGTCAGCTCTGCTGTGAAGTCTGCAAGCAGCACTATCCCTCCCGCTGTCGCAAGACCGTGCCCTATGGAGAGCACGTAGAGATCCGAATAGCTTGAGAAGCTGTAGGTCGCAGATACCGCCAGCCCTCCCATGAAAAGGGACAGGAACACATAAAAGTCCTTCTTCCCCGTAAGAAAGAAAAGCGGGAATACGAACAGCGCAAACGCCGTATTCATAAAACCCGTGTGACCTATAGACATCACGGTATAGTAAATGAAGAGCATCAGATCCGCGATCACGATATATATCCTTACCGTATCCCTTATCCTGCTGTTAAGACCCGACACGATACCTGCCAGTACCAGCACGATGCTCAAATAATAAATACGACCGTATGCATCCGCTATTGCATTAAAGAAGGCCTTAAATGACTGATAGTAGTCTCTGTCATGTTCGCTGTCAGACAAAATGTTAACAAGATTCGCAAGTATTCCTGCAATCCCCAATCCGGATGCAAAGATATATATGATAAACAGAACGAGCGGTATACATATCCCTGCAAGAAACCAGACGAAAGGCTGCCTGATCTGCCTGAACTTCACGCAGCATAAAGCCAGTATCACAAATGCCGCCACGGTAGCAACTACAAGCGACGGCAGGCTCAGCACCGCAAGGGCGTAGAATACCCCGGAAACGACGTATGACAGCCTTTTTTCAGCCTTATACATTATGATAAAGGACAGAAGGAAGCACTGGAAACAGATCATGTAATAAGAAAGAGTCGCCATATTCAGATGACAGTAGAGCAGCATGAAAAGCGCAAGTGCCATGCCCGCATATCTCCTGCCCATCTTCCTGAACTTTGTATAAATATACAGGGCACCGGCCACCGTAAGACACAGATACAGACAGCGGAAGAATCGTATGATCCCCTTCGTCCCTCCCGTTATCATCACATAGGCTCCGTATATCGGTGCCGTTATAAGCGATGACATCTGCGTGGGATGCCACTCGTCTGCAAATATCAGATCTCCCGCTGCAAACCTTCCGGCCGTGGAGATATAGAAGCTCTCATCCGACTGGCAGAACCCGTACGCCGTCCTCCAAAGGAGAGCCGCTCCCAGAAGTATGAAAAACACATATGTCAGTGCTTCTATCCGTTTTGTCTCAGTCTTCTCTGTCATCTTCTACGCCGATACACCAGTCGGCAAGCCTCAAAGCCACAGCAAACACTATGACGGGGACTGCTGTCAGCAACACCCTGTTACCCGAATCTCCGACTCCCTTTCTCAGATCATCCCCTCTCCCGAAGGACACGATAAGCACTCCAAGGATATAGGAGATCATAAGCGAATCAAAGAAAGACAGACTGTAACATCTGTTCTTTATCGCAAGTATCACACACAGGACTATAAGGATCCCGGTGATATACGGGAAATACCCCCATCCGGCCCTGAGCCGGAGATTAAGATAAAACATATATATGTTGTTCAGATATCTCGATCTGAAGAGGATCAGCAAAGCTATATTCATGACAAGAAGCAGTGCCGGCATCAGCACAGGTATATTCTCCTGTATGCGGCCAAGAATGCCCTTACCCTGCCATCTTCCCCTGCAAAACAGTATGTACAGGCCCGTGCATACCGCTGCCGTCAGTATTATAAAAGCCTTGCCCCTTGTAAGGAAAGCATACAGCGGTGCGACGCCCAGGATGCAGAAAACCCTCAGATAATACAGGGCAGCCGCCACAAGGACCGGCAACACGTATACAAGGAGAAGCTCCCTGTCTGTATAGCTGCGGCACGATGACAGCAGCAATATAAGGAGCAGCACCAGTATCACACCCTCCTGCCTCAGCATCGCCGTCATGACCGCAAACAGCATGAGAATGGGGTACGGCTTTTTCTCCCTTTCTGACAGATATCCTATAACAGCTGTCATAAAATAGTATGACATGAAATAGACGCCCGCCATGATCCATTTGGCAGTGGTCAGATAGGCTGTTGATGTAGCAAGGAAAAGCGTTGTGACCAAAGCCATGCATATTATCGCCCTGCCGTGTTTCTTTCCTGCTTTTTCTGAAAGGCAGCTGTATAGTGCATAAGCAAATACGAGCAGGAAATCCAGATCCAGTAAGTACTGCATACCAAAGGTCTCTCCGAATCCGTATACATACGGCACTGTATAGACTATGCTCCCTATCGGAGCAGCATCCGTCAGGAATGTATCAAAGTACTTTATATACCTCCCCTCCTGCACTATGGCCTCCGGGAAAGTGGAAAAGTAATAGAAGGTGTCATTATCTACCACCACGTTTAAGATATTGGAACAAAGCAAGGCAGATACGGCAAATACAAGGATAACCGCTCCCGCGAATGTCAGCGCTTCCCGTTTTATGTAAACCGCATCAGTCTCCTCAGCCATCTTTTTGCCTGCATAAAGCCACACGCATACCACAAAGATCAGCACCATCACAGCCGAGATCGATATCCTTCCAAACGGTATCCCAAGACAAAGCATCAGATAGCTGCATACAGAATATACCGCAAGCCCTGCCGGAAAAGCATATAGATAAGCCGCTGTCTTCTCCATCCCGGATGCGGCGCATACTGCATAACCGAGCACAAAGAAGCAGACACAGACGACAGCCTGTGCAGCCAGAAATCCGTCAGAGAGCTGATTTACGAGTACGCCGATATCACTCATTTTTACCCTCACTTATCCCCTGATTATACAGTGCGTTCTTCTGACTCTCGTCTATGGTAAGCTCTTCCATATAGTCCGCTTTCATTTCCCTGTCGTAGAAGCTCCTGCTCATCAGATAAAGGTTCTCACTGGTATCCCAGAGTGCCACCAGAGTATCATCCTCATTAAGCCCCTCGGTACAGATGCTGATATTGAGTGCATCATCTCTCTGGTAATACGAATCCGAGGTATAGAAATACGAATAGAAGAACTGATTTGTGGTCTCTTCATCGGTATGGTCTCCCATAAAAGCGTATCTCATAAGCTCATGCCCTCGTCCAAGATCCGTGAACTTCGCCTTCACATCATCATCCATGGGCCTGAGCAAAAGCTCATACAGATCCGGGAGCGTCGTATCCACCACGACCTCACCCGCATATTCACTCATATACTTGGTATAGTTGTTCTCACTGAAATAATCTATCGAGAACGGATTCCACTCATCATGCATATGGGTATATGACCAGTATTCGCTGTAGGGCTTCACTTTTCTCGGCACCATCACGGTCCGGTCCCTTACGATCTCCCTGATCATTGCATCCGGTGCAAAGCCCTCCTGCGCATATGAAGGATGATAGAGCAGCTGCTCCGCTGCACTGTAGTCGACTGTTTTCAGGTCACGACCGAACTCACGGCCATAGCAGAAAACATTTGCCGCAATAAGCACAACGCCCGCTATTGTAAATATGATCGTCTTATTTCTTAAGGAAATTCCTTGCATACACCAGGATCCTTCCTATCGTCTTTCTGTCTATCACGAGCACCACAGCCAGTATGAACGCTCCGACCAGCACATCCGCGAGCATGCCTCCGACAAATGATGCTTCCATACAATATAACACCAGAAGCAGGGAATACAAAGCCGTCCTGCGGTATCCGTAGCCTATGGCTATACACTTTTCCGAAAAATAAGAGCCTATGGCAAAGTAGATCATATAGGATAAACCTGTGGTGATCGCCGCACCGAGTCCTCCCAGATGCGGGACCAGCAGCAGATTGCCCGCGATATTGGCCGCAAGCGCCACCACACTCGCTATATTCAGATACTTACCCTTCTTGGCATACTTGATGCTCTGGTTTGTGATCTCAAACATCATTGCAAATATCGGCATCAGCGTCAGGAACGGTATCACATTCTCCGCAGACCTGTAGTCAGGCCCCAGGATATAGACTATCAGATGTCTGAACAATATGAGGAGCACAGCCGCCAGCACACACATGACTGTCACGATGTCATAGGCTCCGCGGAAGAAGACCCTGTTCTCCTCCTCATCCCCGCTCTCAAACCTTTCCATGGCTATGGGCGACCAGTAAGCGATAAAGGTATTCTTGAAGGTGATAAGCAGTATCACTATCTTCATCGCGGCAGTATAAATACCAAGTTCATCAAAGTCCGACAGGCTCCTCAGCGCTATCCTGTCGCAGGACTGCAGGGCCCATTCCATAAGCAGTACGGTAATGAAGGGTAATCCGTAGGTGATAAGCTCCCTGTACGAGGGAACATATGCTCCGCTCTCACCCTCCGCTCCAGAAGATGCTGTGCGGTTCTTTACCAGATATCTGATGATCAGGAAGGTGGTCGTGCATCCCCAGGGGACCGCCAGTGCATAAAGCCCCACCCTGAAATCATTGCCTATCATATAGAAAGCCGCGATTATCGTAGCTATGGACAATACCTTTTCTATTATATTTATGTTGGAATACAGTACACCGTTCTGCTGCATCCGAACATCAAGGAAGAAGAACCTCTCGAATACTGAAATAAAGGTATAGATCACGACAAGAGCCACGACATCTCTCCCGCCCGCGCCGAAGAGGAACTGATTTGCCGGCCCCGAAAAGAGGATATATATGACTGAAAGTCCGGTAACTACAGAAAGCGATGGCACAAGACACCTTCTAAGAAGCGATCTCCTGTCTATGTCCTTCGCATAATAATACCTGATATACGCCTGATCCAGGCCCATCACAGAGAAGATATATATGATGGAGACAGCCGTCTCGAACATTCCTGTCTTGCCGTATTCATCGGTAGCCAGTATGCGCGTGAGCAGGGGTGTCTGTATGAAGCCCAGGATGAGCACTATGAAATTGCCGTAAAAGTAAGTCAGGAACCCCTTCAGCGGGCTCTGCGGCTTATCCTGCGAACTCATCGTATAGTCTGATATGCCTTTCTACGTATCTCTCCTCCGTATAGTTGTCCAGATATCTGTGATAGAAATATTCTCTCTGCTCTTCAAGAAGATCTCTGTCAGATGCCAGGGATCTGATACGTTCGATTCCCTTATTTATGTTAACCTTATCGTAAAGATCATCTTCTGTCCCGATCACCTCGGGAAGCCCTCCCACAGCCGTTGACACCACGGCACACTTCCGGCTCATCGCCTCTACGGCTGCCTTTCCGAAGGATTCAAACCGGCTTGTCATCAGGAAGATATCCACTCCGTAGTAATAATCAGACATCTCGGCCTGGCTCAGATCAAACCTCGCTCTAAGATGCTCCTCACCCACGGCCTTTTTCAGCCTGCCGATTATCTCCTCCACCTGTTCATCATCGCCTCTTTCAAAGGTAGAGAGCACTATATCCACGTCAAACTGCAGTCCCGATGCAGCGAGCGCATCTATGAAATCACAGGCAAAAGGCCAGTCCTTCTCCACGCATATCCTGCCTGCAAGCCCTATGACTATCCTTTCGTGCTCTTTACGTTTCGCGGGATCATATTCCCCGAAATACTTCGTGGATATGGTATTTGGTATGGACGATATCGGCCTGATATCTGACCCTTCCGTCCAAAGTCCCTTGTTGTATTCAGTCGTGGTCACGAGCATCCGTGCATCCTTCAGCACGGGGTCCATGAATATCCTGCTCCTCTTCCTGTATCCGTACAGCAGTCCCCTGTCAGTATAGATATAGGGTATATTACGGAAGCTCTTTCTCATGAAGCCGTATGTGATGAGCGACTCCGACATCTCTATATGTATGAGATCAGGCTTTTCCTGCTTTATATACCGTCTGAAGGCTTTCAGTCGATATATGAGGTTCACTGCCCTCTTCTCCCCCATTTCATATTCAAGTATCCTGAACCTGTAGTCTTCTGCCTTATGTGTCAGAAGCTTCGGGCATATCACGACCGGCTCATATCTTTTCTCTTTATCTGAAGCCAGTCCGTCACACACCGACAGCGTGGACATCTGTGCCCCGCCCGGCAGATCTATGGGATATTCAAGAAGATAAACGATCTTTTTCATCCCTTATACCAGCTCTCATATATAAGCGGTGCCTTGCTGAGCGGTCCTTCTTCATAAAAGAACTCCTCACCCTTAAGCAGATGCTCCGATACATCGAGCACCCTTCTTGCGGCCTCGGCCGGATTCCAGCTTCTTCTCATCTGTTCGTAAGCCCTGCGGCCCATCTCTTTGGCGGCCTCCCTGTCCTTAAGGCAGAGCTCCAGCCTGTCTGCGAGGCTCTTGGGATCTCCCGACCTGTATATATAGCCTGTCACTCCGTCTTCTATAAGAAAAGGTGTGGCTCCGGCGAGTGACGTCGCTATGGTGGCGCAGCCTGCGGATAGCCCTTCATATATCACCGACCCCCAGCCTTCAAGCTTATTTGAGGTACAGACATAGATATCCGCCTTTTCCATCTCCTTACGTGTATCCTCCGGAGACAGGTATCCCGGAAAGACAGTCAGCTCATCCAGTCCGTATGAGCTCACCATATCGCGGATATGCTTTTCTTCCTCGCCGTTTCCCACTATCTCAAGCTCAAAATCATATCCCCTGTCTCTTACCATGGCAGCAGCCTTAATAAGAAGGTCCACCCTCTTAAGCTTCAGGAACCTTCCGCACCACAGTATCTTCGTGCGACCCTCCTGCCACTTGAGCGCAGCAAGCTCATCCCATTCAAGTGCCTCAGGATACGGGAAATACCCGAATTTATAGCATCTGTCCTTATATGAACCAAGCAGGAAATCAAAGTCCGAAGCCACGAAGGCCCCGTTGCACAGGCAGTACAGTGCTTTGTTCTTCCTTCGCGAGATATGGTTGACATAAAATTTCTTTGCAAGATAGGGGATGAAGATCTTCCATTTCCCTTCTTTCAGCGCCCTCTCCGACAGTCTGAATGTCAGCCTGTCCATATCCAGCCTGTGGCGCACATACTTCTCTGGAGCGGTGCCCATTATCATCACATCCGCATTGTCCGCCAGCTCGTATGCCAGCCTGTCGTTTTCTTCACTCAGATGGGTCTTCAGCACGTAGGAAGGTATCTCTTCCTTCCCCCATCCCATCTTCGATCTGAATTGCTCCATGGGTTCTGTTTCCACGAACTTAAAGCCCTCTCCGAGATGCGAATACATCTCGTCGCAGAAGGCCTTCTGATGGTGATTGTAATAGTTGGAGATCAGTACCAGAGTCTTTATCATGTCATCCAAACCTCGCACCGAGGTACTTTATCAGCTCAAAAGCCACACATTCGAAGATATAAGCCCTGCTGTAGCCGTTGATCCTGTATACCATATAGCGTCTGTGTATCCTTTCAGGTATCTGCTTCGCAGGTATCTTCGTAGAAACTCCCCCTATCGTGAAGTCTGCGAGCACCTCATCTATCACGACTATCTTCGCATCGGTCTTCTTGACCGCAAAGTACAGATCCATATCATCTGAGATATTGAGGCATCTGAACCTGAACCTGTCATAGATCGTCCGCTTCACGAACTGGGTCGGATGGTTCCAGTCCCTCGATGTCGTGTATTTCCTGTATCTTGCCTTTTTTACAAAGGATTTGCCCGAAGGCATCACTATCCTGAGATTTCCGAAGCATAGATCAAAGCCTGTCTCGATATACTTTTTGACCACAGCCTGTATGCAGCCCGGCTCATACCAGTCGTCGGCGTTTATCATCCCGACTATCTCGCCCGTAGTCAGATCTATGGCCCTGTTCATGGCATCGTAGATACCGTCATCCGGCTCACTTGTGACCTTGAATTCTATATTCCTTGCTTCAAATCTCGGCCTGTACTCCTCGGCCACCTTCAGGGTATCGTCCTTTGATCCCCCGTCTTTTAATACATACTCTATGGGACCTTTGTAAGTCTGTGCCAGCATCGATTCAAAGGTATGCGCTATGGTATCCTGCGCATTCATGGATATCGTTATGATCGAAACCCGGATATCCTCAGGTTTTGTCCCCATCAAAGGCCTCCGTGGACTCTTCCGCCGTAAAGAGCACTGTCATAGTCTGCAGCAGTATCCTGATATCTCCGGCTATGCTGAAGTTCTCTATATACATGAGGTCGAGCATCAGCTTGTCCCGGCTTGTGGTATTGTATCTGCCCATCACCTGGGCATATCCGGTAAGCCCCGCCTTCATCCTGAGCCTGTATCTGAACTCCGGCAGATCCGCCGTGTATTCTTCCACGTTTTTCATCATCTCGGGACGCGGTCCCACGAGACTCATATCACCCCACAGTATATTTATCAGCTGGGGCAGCTCGTCTATCCTGTATCTTCTAAGCCACTTGCCGGTCGACGTTATCCTGTCGTCATTCTTTGTTACCGAGAAGTCTTCTCCGTTATTCTCCTTCATGGTACGGAACTTGATGATCCTGAAGACCTTACCCCCTACCGTTGCTCTCTCCTGCCTGAAGAAGATGCTTCCACCGTCCTCGCGGCGGATAGCTATGGCTGCTATCAGGAAAAGCGGAGAAGTGATGATGAGTCCGAGGAGAGATATCACTATATCACCCAGTCTCTTGATCACCCTCTGCTCGAATGTCATGTGTCTTGCCTCGGTATGATAGAAGGGCAGATCTGAGAAAAATGTCTCTTTTCCGGAGTGCAAAAGTATGTCTGTAATACTTGGATTTATGTAAACCGAGCTCCTGGCGCCGTAACAGAGCTCCGTCAGCTCCTCCAGACTGTCCTTTGAAACGTCATAGAAGAACACACAATCTGCCATTTTGATCTTTTCCGCTATATTGTGTTCATCCTTCACTACTGTGTCGTATATTTCATATCGCCTACCAAATATAGAAACAGCCTCTCTTACTTTTTCTGCTTCGGAAGCATCCCCGACCACAATAAGTGCTTTTTCCTTGGGGTTTACATAAAAATAGAACGCATTTCCTATCCTCGTAAAGATATCTATGATGAGTATCTGTGCCGCCATCGCAAGGAGCAGAAATCCGAAAGATGTGAACACGATCTTCTTGCCGTTGACATCGTTTGTGTTCATGATGATGAGCACGAGATATGTCACGATATCATCCAGTATGAGAGCTATCGAAAGGGATATCACTATGGGGCGTGACTTTCTCACACCAACATCAAATCCCCCGTATGCTCTGGCGAGCAGATATCCCATGACGACAAAGGTGAATACCATTATCACCGATGTACGTGACATCTCGAGTATCTGCCAGTTCTCTATGCCGAGCAGCAGAAACAGGACAGCCATGCAGAGTGCATACATCAAAAGTCCTGTTATCCCGATTATTGAATTCTTAAATCTCCTGATAAAGCTCATAATACTCCCTGAACCTGTCTTTCCTGTCATATGCTCCCGCCCGTGCCAGACAGTCCCCGGTTATGCCGGTCTGCTTTTTGCCGAGCAGCTCTATCGCAGCCATGACAGCCTTCAGATCCTGCTTCTCCGTCACCACTCCGGTCGCATCATCTACAGTCTCCGGACTCCCTCCGGATCTGTACGTTATCACCGGTGTCCCGCAGGCAAGCGCCTCCAGATTGGTCGTCGGGAAGGTGTCTTCATACGTCAGGTTTACATAAATATCTGCCGCAGAATACCATCTGACAAGCTCTTCCACGCTGTCCGTATGGCCTATCTTCAGTATGGCCGGCGGCAGCAGGTTCATCTGCGACTTCTTAAGTCCGATCATGGCTATGGCATATTTTTCCGGATCAAGCCGTAATGCAAGCTTTGCCATATCAAACATGCCCTTCCTGTCTCTCCAGGGGTTTGCCACGCCGAGAAGCAATACTCTGTCGCCTATCCCGTACTTTTCCCTGATATCTGAGCCGAAGGGCCTGAATACTCCCAGATCTATACCCGTATTTATCACCCTGACCGGGTATTCCGAAAGCATCGACTCCTTCACCTGGCTCTCAAGCCAGTGGGAAGGTGTCACAAGATGCATTCCCCGTATCCCGGTGAAGGCGGACTTTTTATCGCTGTAGTTCTTCTTTGAAGCGTCACATATAAGCGATGCGGGATAGACCTTCTTTTCGGGACATGACCCGCACGACCCGTCCTTCCACTTTTCACATCCGCGGTATTCGTAGTGGACACAGTGTCCCGTGAAGCTCCAGCAGTCATGGAGAGTCCATACCACGGGGATCTCCGACTTTTTAAGCCACTCAAAGAGCAGCTTGTAGTTTACATAATATCCATGTGCGTTGTGGAGCTGGATCAGATCAGGCTTGTATTCTTCAAGCCTTGCTATCAGACGTTTTGTGGCACCGGTACTGTATGCGCCGTGCCGGTCCGTGATGCGGCTTAGGACGCCGTGCATATACATATCGGCGTCCGAACCTATGCGATAGTTGTCGTATCCGCTTACTTCATCTCCCCTGCCCCGGCAAAGCAGTACCTCTCCGCCGTGGGACAGTATCTCATCGGCAGTACCGCAGGCTATGCGCCCTATACTGCCTGTCCCTATTACAGTATTGATGATGGCTGCTCTCAACGATCCTCTCCCAGTATGATCCTGAGTACTCTCTGCTGTCCCTTCTCGAATTTCTTCGACAGCTGCAGATCTCTCATCTCCGATCTCACGTGAGGCATATCAGCCAGCCACATTATGGTCTTGATGATGGTGAGCGTATCCACGCGCTCTCCCAGTCCCAGGTTGATGAATCCGTTGCCCATGCCGGCAAATACATGCTCGGCTTCTCTCTCATTCTGGGCCAGTACTATGGCCGGCACACCCATGGATGCGAGCTCGAAGATCGTACGTCCCTGGCTCGTGACGCACATATCGGCTTTTCTCATATAGGTCGACACCCTCTTTGCATCATGATGCACATAGATATTGGATGCCGGCATGCTTATGATCTGCTCCTTGTGTGCATAAGCAAAACCTGTCAGGAAATGGAACTCCACTCCCGGCATCTTTGGATGCAGCACCTGACAGATATCGTACATCTTGCCCGTCAGATTTGCGGGATCCACACCGCCGAACATTATCATGATATTCTTGCACTCCGCAGAGAAATCCCTCGGATGCTCCGTGAGGAACTCGTCTCTTATGAAGTAGTAATCAGATCCCTCGTAAACATGCGGAGGCTTATTGGGTCTGTTCTCGTAGAGAGCGTTGATCACGGCGTCCGCAAGCCATGCTCCCGGTCCCATATCCTCGAAGTTCACTATCCTCTTAGTATATTTTCTCTCCAGCTTTATGAGGTCCTCATCCGTATCCAGTACGTCATTGATGATGATATCCGGCATGTAGTTCTTCAGTACCTTCTCATACTCCTCATCATCTCCTATCACCTCATAAGGCAGATAAGTCTCTTCAAGCTTTGCTCTTCCTATCACGCTGTCCTTATCCGTGACAAAGAGGACATCATGGCCTATGAGCTTGTAGGCTATGGACATACACCTGTAGATATGTCCCATGCCGAGTGCCGGCTTGCCCACGCACCTCATCAGTATCCTCTTGCGCCTGAGTATCGACTCTGCCGCGATCCAGTCCTCCTCGGAGTCTATATCCACAGCCTCCTTGGGGTCTGTCTCATATACGGTTATCTTCTCGCCTATCCTGCTGTTCTCTGTGACACAGCCGCGTCTTGTTATGACAAAGGCACCGGATTCCAGGAAGTTGCTCGGAAGCTCCTGAGAATTCAGTCTCTTCTCATAGTTCTTTACTATCTTGCCGTCACGCTCGGTCCATGACAGATGCGGACGGTTGACGCAGGATATCATGGTGTCCAGATCGGACTCAAGAAAAGCCTTTACCGCGCTTTTAAGCGTCGATGACCTGAGCGTAGGAGACGTAGCCTGCATCGTGATCACCACGTCATAGGCATCTCCCTTCTCCCGCTCCATCTTCATCAATGCGTCATATACCACGGGATCGAGAGTAATATTATCTGCCGACAGCCTCTCGTCTCTCCATATTATGTCAACCTTTTTGCTCTCCGCTATACCTCCGAGCTCTTCGTCATCCGTGGTTACGCATATATCCACGTTATGATCCTCGGCCAGTCTCTTGGCGTTTTCAATGGAATACAGTATCAGGGGTTTGCCGTTCATCATCCTGACGTTCTTTCTCGGTATCCTCTTTGAACCGCCTCTTGCGGGTATCACCACTAATATCTTCATTGTTCATCGTCCTCCGATACGAAGATTATAACATATACACAGGCAGCCGCATAATCCGTTCACCATACGCGACTGCTTACTTCTTACGCATTATCGCAAAAAAGGCCCTGATATCCCTTCGCCATATCCAGGCAAGCAGCCCCGTGACCACAGCCGCCAGCAGATATCTGTACAAAACGCTCTCGCACAGCATGCTGAATACCGTTCCCACAGCTATCGTCAAAAGCAGCATAAGGAAATACCTGCCGTCCGGATATATCTTCTTTTTCAGTATGAGCGTACTGGCCACATAGTGGAGTATCATCAGTATAAAGTATCCTGCAAGCGTGGTATAAGCCGCCGCTATATATCCGTATCTTGAGATGAATATGTAGTTCAGCAGGATGTTTATCCCGGCTGCGATACATGAGTTGAGCGCAAGCAGAGCCGTCTTCTTGTAGAATATCTCCACATTCACATAGTTGGAGTAGAAATACTGGCACAGGGTCCCGAGTGCCACGGGAGCCACCACCCACATGGATTCATGATAGGGCTTCGCATACAGTATCTTCACCATCTCGGGCGCTACCGCTATGAAGCAGAGCGTTGCAAAGCAGCTCGCCTCCATCAGTATCTTATTATCCCTTCTTATCGCATCCACATCGCCCGCATCGAGCCTTTCGTTAAAGAGAGGCACCCATGCGTTTCCGACAGCGTTTGTGACGAACATCAGCAGAGTACCTATCGTGTACCCCGAAGTGTAAAGCCCTACTTCGGACAGTCCGCACATCTCGGATATCATGGAGACGTCTATACGTGCAAGAAGTATCATAGCCAGTCCGTGGGGTATGGTCGGAAGTCCTATCCTCAAAGCATACTTCCAGTATTCCGGCCTGATCACAGCCTTTCCCTTCGCAAGCAGCACCACATAGCAGCACAGGGCTACGGCCGCCGAAGGTATGACTGTACCCAGTATCTTCGCAAACCCTCTGTCCTGCGGCATTAGCAGGATCAGCGCTACCGACAGCAGTACGGTAGTCACCGTGATGATCACGGATATCGCTATATTGCCCTTGTATCTGTACTCGAAGCGCAGCTTGTACTGCATATAGTCTATGGACGGGTACAGGCACATGTAAGCAAACAGTATGAAGATGATCAGCCTGTTGTAGCCGAGCAGCCCGTCTTTTGGCATGAAGATCATGACAAGTATAAGAAGTGCCAGTCCGAAGAAAGATGACAGAGCCTGTATCGAAGACATGAAGGCGTCGAAATCCTTTCCGCGATAGTCAAGCTTTGCCCTGCCGACACTGTATATCAGGCAGAGTCCGCATATCACGTAAAGTATCGATACGTAATTGTTGAAATTATTGGCAAAACCCGTCTCCGATGTAGTCAGGAGACGGGTGTATATCGGAGCCGTGATGATGCCGACGGCTCTTATCATTACATTTGATATGACATACCAGATGCCGGATTTTACTGCTTTCCCTGAATTATCCTCAGTCATCCTCTTCTTCCTTCGGGAAGCCCCGCAGCATATCAGGCTGCAGGATAGTATCTTCGGCTATCTCGCAAGCGGCAGTCCTTCCGATCACCATACCGATCTCGGTCGGAGATATGCCGGTTCCGGGACGCTTGAATGTAAGCTTGTCTCTGGTCACGAGCTCCCCTTCAGCTATGCGCTTTGCTGCCACCAGAGATCTTCTCGCATTGAGTCTTGCAGAAGCCTCGCTTTCAAGTGATACCAGTTCGCCGCTGCCACGGAGCATGTCCATGCGCTCTATAGCTTCCAGTATCTTCTTCGCGTCGGACGGATCCATTGCGTGATAGTGATCATTGCCCTTGAGGGTCTTGTCCAGAGTGAAGTGCTTCTCTATAAGCTGAGCTCCCATGTTGTAGGCCACCTTGGCTACGTCGCACTCGGGAGTAGGCTTGGTATGATCCGAATAGCCCACATAGCAGTCCGGGAACTGCTGCTTCAGCGTCTTTATCTTCAGCAGGTTCGCATGCTCCAACGGTGTCGGATACTCCAGCACGCAGTGCAGCAGAGCGAGCTCACTGTCGTTGACCGCCCTTATGGTATCCACGGCCCTCTCTATCTCATCAAGCTCCGAGGCACCGATGGAAAGGAGCATCGGCTTGCCCTTCTTGGCCTGATACTCTATGAAAGGTATGTTTGAGAGGTCGGAAGACGATATCTTGTACACGTTCATGAGGTCGCACAGATAATCGGCACTCTCCGTATCAAACGCCGTAGACAGGAACTCTATGCCAAGCTCATCCGCATATTCCTTGAGCTGTCTGTATTCAGCCTCACCGAAGGAATCAAACTTGTGGAAGAGCTCATACTGCGATCCCGTAGGCTCCTCGCTCCTGTCCCAGTAAGAAGGTGAATCCTTGGCTGCCAGGGTCTCTGCCTTGTATGTCTGGAACTTTACCGCATGTATACCCGCATCGCGGGCCTCTTTTATCATAAGTCGTGCCGCCTCGAGGTTTGATATCCCCTCTTTCTCGGCTATATCGTAATAATTGACTCCGATCTCAGCGATCAGTACGAACTTTTTTTCCTTAAGCCTGCTTACTATCGTGCTTTCCATTTGCCGTAATTCACCAGTCCTTTCTCATAAAAATCCAACAGCACCTCAAGTTCCCTGTCAAACTCCTCAGATTCCTCATGTCTTCCGGCAAATATCTCCTCCGCCTCGTCCATGAGATAGAATATCTTCACTTCATTTCCTGCCTGCTTCACCGCATGGATATAGGCAGCCGCGGAATGTATGTTGTCCGTCTGCCCGAATGCCCTTATCGCATCCGGCAGATCCTCGAACGACCTGATACGTGTGATGCCGTCGATAAGAGAAAACGGCACGTCACCGAACACTATGCTCTTCTTTCCCATAAGCGCCGCTTCGTACGCTGCAGTTCCCGTGATGGTGACAACTCCCTTTGCGTTTGTGATCCACGGTTTAGGATCCTTGTAATAGTTGAGCTGTACCACGCGTACATTCGGAAGCTCTGCCGCCCTTCTGTAGAAGGAGAGATCCCTTTCTCCGAGCATCGCCTGATGCTCCTTCACATAGAGTTTCCAGCCAACGGGCAGTGCCTTGGATACCTGCTCTATGAGGTTCAGCTCATCCACATAGAAGGAAGCCTTGACGAAGACTGACGACTCGGGTATCAGATGCAAAGGCATGTATACGTAGTCCTCACCCTCCACCGGAGGCTCGAAATAGTCATTCGGCACGAGGAGCTTCCTCTTGATCCTCTCCACATCAAGATAATACTTAAGATAAGGCTTTGTGGGAGCATACAGCA
>JAEEGL016753622.1_pt1 | contig 15627 bp, 7 predicted proteins | sample 9134231 | NCBI WGS metagenome assembly JAEEGL01 (sample SAMN16246548, study PRJNA631951) | gut metagenome | biome: gut microbiome; feature: rumen; material: fiber-attached | host: Bos | place: Iran: Karaj | collected 2018-10
GCAGGTCTTTTAGGCGGTAAAAGACCTGCTATTAGGGCCTAAAAGACCTACTATTAGAGCCTAAAAGACCTGCTTTCAGAGCCTAAAAGATCTGCTTTTGCAACGTGCTGTATATTAGCGCGTTACGGCGTGTCCTATTTTCCCGGTAAAACAGAGGCCGGGGGGGGGGGGGGCTGGGAAGGGGCTATCATCAACGAGTATCCACCCGGTAGGACAGGTGCAGCCGACTGGCAAAACAACAAGAACTGCGACGTAATGCCGCAGTTCTTGTTGTTGTATGTCATCCAAAGCAGATGCTTACCTGCTCCAAAAGTCCTTAGGCGTGTCTTCGATTTCAAGATCCTCCTCGGTATCGAGGTTGGTATTTATGCTGCGGGGATTGGTGCCTACCAGCAACTGGTGCTGATGCGGCAGACGGACTACCTGAATCGTGGGTTTCAAATATGTTTTCTTCATATCCGTATCTCATTTATTTGATTACTACCTTTTTACCATTGTTTATGTAGATGCCATGCTGTGTGGGCTTCTTGCCTTTCAAGCGTCCGTCGAGTGAGTACCAACCTTCGTTAAGTGAAGAGTGAAGAGTAGAGAGTGAGGACTCTGCTCCCGTTTCGGTGATGCCCGTCGTATTGTCACTCTCATCGAAGTGGATGCTGAACGACGTGAGGCTGTGGGCCTGCAGTGCGCCGTCGCCACCTATCTTGAAGTAGGCGCGGTAGGCACCGATGCCTGCGCCCTTGGCAGGATAGTAGAGCTTGTTTCCTGAGCCCATGAGCAGGATGCTCTTGTCCTCAGAGTCGAAAGCGGTGCTCTCATAGGTGCCCACAAAGCGGACGCGCTCGTCAGTTATGACGCTCTCCGCATTGGTATCGTAATCATGCTTGGTGGCATCGATGGTCACGCCGTTAAACACGGGATTCTCGATGTTCGATGTACCATCGCCGTCCCACTTGATGATATAAGGCGTACCAGCCTTCAGTGTGTTCACTGCATCGCCGAATGTCAGGTTGAGCGTCGAGCCGCTGATGCTGGCTGCGGTCACGGTACGGGCAGTAGCACCGTAAAGCGGGCAGTTGGTGGCAGTCAGGTCAACATCGAAGGGCAGGCAGAGGGTGTTCCATGAGCCGTCCTTGTAGAGGGTGCGGTCGCGGAGGGTGAAGATGCCTGTGCTGACCGTTGCGGCATCGCTCAGGCTGCCATACTCGTTGACAGCCTTCACACTGTAGGCAGAAGAGGTGCCGTCAACATCAAACGTATTGTCTGTAGTGAAGCCCACCACCTTCTCAGCATCATCGATGACAACATAGCAGATGGCATAGTCGGAAGCCTGCCAAGAAAGAGTATTGCCTGCAAAAGCCAACTCCGCAGGAGCATCAACAGGCTCAAAGAACTTACGTGGGTTCCAGTCGTCATCGCCGGCAGTGACAGCCTCGTAGGTATAGGCAGCAGCCTCTTCAGCTGTCAGCAGCGCCTTACGGGTAACAGGACTGGTCTCGCCTGGCTCCAGCTTGTCTGAATCAACGGTATAGGTAGTGCGGCGGTTGTTCAGGTCAACGGGGTCGCCGTTAACATCCACCGTGTTATACTCAGCAAAGAGCTTTGGCGCTATGTGCCACTCGCTCCATCCCTCAGGGGCAACGGTAGTATCCAGCGTGGTGTTTATCCACACGGTGAGTGGCTTGTTCTGCCATGCACGACCCAGCTTGTTGGCACCGCCACAGCCATCGATGGTGTTGTTGACCATGACATAGCCCCACTGAGTACCGTCCTTGTGACTTGGAGCCACAATGACCGAACCCTCGCGAGCCATGCGGAAGGTGCTGTTCTCTACATAGTTATTGCCGCCACCGTAGTAGAAGTCCACAGCGCCCTCGATGAGGCAGTTGTTCACATACTGACGGTCAGTAGCATTACGCACGTCGGTGTACCAGGTATCCTGGAAAGAACGGAACGAGCAGTTGTTGAATGCCTGACGGTCGGCACGCGAACTCATAGCGAGTCCCATAGGACCTGCCTGCATCTCTACGCCATAGCTGTCGATATAAGAGATATTCTCGGTGTAGAAGTCGGTAGGGTTAACCTGCACCACACTCTGCTTGCCGTAGGTCTGAGAGGCAGGGTTGTTGGTAGAGTACTCCCAGCCGATGTCGTTAGAACCACCATTGTTAATCCAATAGCTGATGATGGTCTTCTCCCTATCCTGACCGATGAGGTGGATGAAAGGCTTGCTCTGCGGAATGACCACCAGCTCCTCATACTCACCATTCTTGACGAAGATGAGCCATGGAGCGATGCGATTCTCTGGCGCAGCATCAATGGCAGCCTGCACCGTGGTGTAGTCGCCCGTACCATCCTTGGCCACCACAGCGTCATAGACGCGCTTTGTGGGTTGCGGACGCTCCATAGTGGTGAACGTGATATCAGTACCAGCAAAGGCATTGTCGCTCATATCCTTGATAGCACCGGCAGGGATGTGCAGCGTGTAAGCGGTATTGTAGCTCAGTCCCTTGTAAGCCAATGTCACCGTCTTGTTGCCATAGACGGCAGTAAGTGTCTGACCGTTCAGGGTGATGTTACCCTCACCAGCCTGCACGCGCTCATTGAATGAGAGCACCACATTGCCGCGGGCTGAAGCCGAGGTAGAGCCGTCAGCAGGTGATGACGACAGCAGCAGCGGAGCATCATGGTCTTCGCCCGACTGCAGGTCGGCATAGATGACGATGTCAGCAAGATAGAAGCCTTCGGTGCCTGAAGTGACTTCACCCAACAATGGGCTGGAGGTATCGCCTATCCAGCGGATATATACATTAGTCTGATTCTCAGGCAAGCCAGCGTCAAAGGTCAGCCACTCGTTCTTGGTCATGTTCAGTGTGGCGAGGTCGGTATAGTTCACGCCGTCGGCAGACCACTGCAACTTCTGCACTGAATGCACACAGTCGTTGTCGGCAGCTGCCAGTGAGTGAATGCGCACATTGCTATAGCCGCTGGCATTGAACCGAGCCACGTAGCTGCGAGGATTGTCCATATTGACATAGTCGGTATAGCGGCGGATGCAGTTGCGTTCCTTGCCGCCAAAGGTGCGTGTAGAACCACCCCATTGTGTGCTGCTGCCATCTCCGTTATAGATATTCAGCGAACCAGTGTTGTCGGTAGTAAAGGCATAGTCGGCTACACGGTTGCCGCGTGGCTCGCTCTGGGCAAAGTCCCATGCCACGATGAAAGGCACCACGTCGAAGGTTGCCGTCAGCTCCTTATTGCCATCCATGGTCACGCTGCGCTGCAGCTCGGCAGAATGGTTTTCCCAGTAGAGGAAATTGGTGACGCTGTTGGGCACCACACTGACGGTCACCTCCGTACCCGTCTCATACACGCCGTCCACAGGCTCTGGTTGCAGACGTACCGCGCCCCACTTGCCGCCATCGCCGTCTTTGTTGACGGTGAGTGTATAGGTGTCAATAGCATTGAACACTGCTGTCACCTGCATGTCTTCGTTAATAGTGAAGATGTAAGGGTTCTGTGTTGAGAGAGTGTTGCCATTACCATCCTGCCACTCACCGAATCGGTAGCCGTAGTTGGGTGTGGCTGTAACGGTAGCTTCGTCGCCAGCTTCGAACACGGCATTCGTGGGTGCCACCACGCCACCAGCATCAGGACTTGCCACAACGGTCAGGGTGACAGCCTGAGTGACTGCCTTCAGCCAACGGGGGTCGCCAATGATGCCTCCTGTGGTAGAGGCTGTAGCCATAGGTGATGTTGACACGATGGTGAAGTCGCCGCCATCGGGATTGGGAAACGACAGCTCCGTCATTCCCAGTCCTGCCAGCGTCAGGTCGCTGATGGTAGAAGACACGGGGGTCTTCATATCGTAAGTGCCATAGTCCACCACCAGGTTGTTCTGTGCCGTCAGCGTACCACCCGTAGCCTGTATCAACTTTGGCGTAACGTTATCAGCACCACCTTTATATACTATATTGTCCTTGAACAGATATACTGACTCGCCACTATACTTCCCTTCGGTCTTGCAGAGGGCACGGTCGTTTGATTTTGCCCAGCGATAGACGGTATTGTTGCAGAAGTTCAGTGTAAAGACATTGTTCTGGTCTGTACCGTTGGGAAGGAAGAAACTCTCGCCGCCCGTGTAGTTATACAGTGTGCTGTTTGTCACGTTCAATTCCTTCACAATGTGTGTCGGATACAGGAAATTCCAGCCGTCTGCACCGCAGTCGTGGACTATACTGTTCTCAAAAGTAATATCATCTATAGTCTTGCTGCTGCCATTATCCGTACGCAGGAAGCAGCGTTTTATCCCGCTGACCTCGCAGTTGCGGACTTCTATCTTACTAACATTGCCATAGTTCTGCAGATAGATAAATTGCAAGTCCGTGGTGCTTATCTTCAAACCGTCCAACACTATGCCACCATCGGTCAGCGAAGCATCATTAGCACGGAATAGACAACCAAACTGTACGTTGGCATTCTCAGCCGCTTTCAGCGTTATTGTCTTACCAGAAGGAAACGTCAGATTGCCTGTATAGCTTCCTTCACTCAATACGAGCACATCGCCGTCCTGTGCGTTGGCGTACTGCGTGCTCATGTCTGACGTCGTCACGTCAATGTTGGCAGCATTCGCCGTGAATGCCGCCAACAGGATTGCAAACAAAGATTTGATTCTCATGGTTTACAAATTAAACTACAATTATAAAACTAAACTAATTAATATCTGGTGTTATTTAATAACCACCTTGCGACCGTTCTTTACTACGATGCCCTTGTATGCGTTGCCTACACAACGTCCGTCAAGGCTGTAAGCATAGTTGTCCAGAGACTTCCTCTCAGCTTCCTTGAGCACCTGTATGGCGGTGGGGCTGTCAGAGTTTATCAGTTCTATCTCCTGCCCAGCAGTTGTGGGTATGTCGTAGAGGAACGTCGTGGGCAGTATGGTAGCAGGTATCTTTGACGCGTCAGCCACGATAGCCTCCGGCATCACGTATGGCTGCATCAGCTCGTTGCTGTTGGTTCCTTCAGCAACCTTCAGTGCGGCACCACTTGTCAACTTCAACTCCGTGTTGCTACGCAGGCGGAGATTGCCGCCGATGGTGGATTTTACCTTCACGGAGACTATTTTGCCGTCCTTCCATTTCATCTCTGTTATCTCGAAACCACCGCGTGAACGCAGTCCCTTCACTTCGCCATTAGACCATGCCGCAGGCAGGGCAGGCAGCAGATGCAGGAACCCTGCGTGGCTCTGTAGCAACATCTCTGCTATGCCGGCACAGCAACCAAAATTGCCGTCAATCTGGAAGGGGGCATGAGCGTCAAACATATTAGCATACGTGCCACCGTCGGGATCGTTCATAGTGGCATTAGGGTCCATCAGGCGCAATTGACTCTTGATGATGTCAAGGGCATGGTCGCCGTCAAGCATACGCGCCCACTGGCATACCTTCCACCCCATTGACCAGCCACGGGCAGCATCGCCACGACCCACGAGTGACTTGTGCACACCCTGATAGATGGTCTCATTGACGTATGGTGACACCTGATTGCCGGGATATGCCCCCCATAGGTGCGACAGGTGGCGGTGAGAGCTTTTCTCACGGTCCCAATCCTCCTGCCATTCCTGCACCTGTCCGTACTTACCTATCTTGTACGGTGTGAGCTGTAACTTCAGTTCGTCAAGAGCAACGGCAAAGTCGGCATCCACATCCAGCGTACGGGCTGCCTCCGCAGTGTTCTTCAGAACGTCGTACACCATCTGGTTATCCATGGCGACACCACCGAACAGGGCGCAGTTCATCTCCTTGCCATTGTCGTCTATGTACTTCTCTAAGCCCGGGTGGTTCTCAGGCGAGTTTGACGGTGCCACCACCATGTAGCCAGTGTTGGGGGCGCGCACCAGGAAGTCCTGGAAGAACTCCGCACATCCCTTCATCACCGGATAGATGTCCGCCAAGTACTGTTTGTCGCCGGAGAAGAGATACTTCTCCCACAGGTGAGAGCAGAACCACGCATTACATGTAGGCCATACACCCACAGAGCCGTTATCCACAGCACCCGTGGTGCGCCAGATGTCGGTATTGTGGTGCAGTGTCCAGCCACGTGCGCCATACATCTGTGTCGCCGTCTCGGCACCCGTCACACTCACGTCCTTTACCATCTGTATGAATGGGTCGTGGCACTCTGAGAGGTTGGCTACCTCGGCCGCCCAGTAGTTCATCTCCACATTGATATTTGCGGTGTATTTAGAGTCCCATGCGGGATATTGGCGGGCATTGGGATTCCACAGCCCCTGCAGGTTCGCAGGCTGAGTACCCGGTTGCGATGATGATATGAGCAGGTAGCGGCCGAACTGGAAGTAGTTGCTCACCAAGCCGGGGTCGTTGCCGCCGGTAGAGCGGAACTCCTTGATGCGTGTCTCGGTGTCTTTCTTTTCCTGTGTATCGTTGCTGCCGAGGTCGAGGCTCACACGATTAAACTGCTCCTGATACTTAGCAGTGTGGTCAGCCAGAGCGGTCTCATAGCTCTTTGTCTTGTCAAGATAATCGGTCATATACTTCAATGCCTTAGCCTCAGCATTGGCACTGATGTCGTCGTAGTTCACGAAGTTGGTAGCCGACGAGATGATGATAGTGGCTGCCGTAGCCTCGCTCACCTCGATAGTGGGAGCGGCAGGATTGCCTGCCACCAGTCCGCCCTCTATCACATTCTGTGTGGCACCGGCACTCTGCGTGCCTCCCTCGTTGATAACCTTTATGAAGCTGTAGCAGTGCAGCTTGTTGTCAACACCCTCCGACTGCTCACGGGCAGGGATGAGCGATGCCTCTATCATGCCGTCGTCGGTAATCCTGTTGATGCCCAGCTTAGCCATATTAGTCTTCTGTGGGGCAGCAAAGCACACATTGAAGTTCAACGCACCTGCCTCAGAAGCCTCTATGCGCATGATAGTCACATTATCGTCAAATGAGGTGAAGACATTGCGTGTATATGTAACGCCGTTCACTATGTATGATGTCGTTGCCGTGGCTGTGGCAAGGTCTAATGAGCGTACGTAAGCCTGAGCATCTATGGCATCCTCGGTCTGTCCTTTCTCTTCATCGTCATAGCGGTGACCTGGGAAGCCCACCAGTACACAGCCCGCCGCCTGATATTGTGCTCCGTGTGATGACTGCGACATCCAATTGGGTATGGCAAGTTTCTGTGCCTCGGCATACTGTCCTGCAAAAATATACTGCTGCACCTGACTAAGCACACTCTTGGCATTGGCGTTATAGTTACGATTGGGCGACTGCCCCCAGAAGGTGTCTTCATTCAGCTGTAGCGTATCGACAGCAACAGAGCCGCTCACCATCGCTCCCAGACGACCGTTGCCTAATGGCAGTGCCTCCTCCCAGTACGCTGCGGGGCGGTGATACCACAGGCGGTTTTTGCTCTCCAGTATTGGTGATGGTATAGGACGCGTGTCGCCTGTGGTAAAGGTTACGCTGATGGTTTCCGTCAGCATATTGCCGGCAAGGTCTGACAGCGTATTGGCAGGCAATGTCAGCGTGTATGATGTGGTGAGATTCAGTTCTTCGTAGGCAAACGACACTTTATTTATGTTTATTACGGGCACGATGTCTGTGCTCTCACGTGTGGAGTTGTTGGTCAGCGTAGCCCTGGCACCTGCCTGTGCTGCCACGCCCTCGTCAAAGAGCATTATCACCTTGCCGGTAGGCAGCACAGTGGTAGCGTCATTGGCGGGGGTGATGCTCTTCAACCGTGGTGCCTGAGTGTCCTCCGCCAATATGTTGACATACTTCAGATTGTAGTTGCTGGTCTTAGTAGCCGACTGTATGAGCAGGCGCACTATAAGCCTGTCCTTGTTGTCGGCAGCCAGACTGTAGGTGGCATCCACGTAGTTGTTCCAATGTGAACCGGAAGTGTAGTCGTCGAGCACTGTCCAGGTGGTGCCGCCATCTACTGAATACACCACGCCAAACTTTGTGCTGGAGCTGGAGCCGTCGCCAATGGCGAAGTTCAGCTTCACGTTGCGCAATGATGTCGTGGGCATTTCAATCTCAAAATACTGGTCGTGCTTAGTGCCGTCAGCATAGTCGCTCTTGGCAGTGAACCTGTCTATACTGGCGGTGTTCAGTCGCAGTATATAACTGGTGCTGCTATTGCGCACCTCCCACTTGCCGTTGCTGGTGTGCACAGTTATCTTGCACTCCTCGGGCACCAGCGCACACTCATTGGGCAGGAAATAGGGTTGTGTGGTGGTCCATGACGTGTTGGCAATGGCTGACCATCCCAGCGTGTTCGGGGTGTAGGTGGCTTTTGAGCCACTCTTATCCACGTCATAGCCAGTAGTGAACACCCACTTTGCCACAGCCGTCTCACTGGCATGGGCACTCACAGTACATAACAACAGTAGCTGCATCAGTGCTGCCTGCATAATGGTTTTAGTGTCTTGATTCCTCATAATTTACTGTTTTTGTTATTATTGAAAGTTGAGCATTTTAGGTTGTAGGTCGCTGGCTCTTCGAGGAGTTAAGCCGCAGTAGAAGAAATTTCTGCGGCAAAATTACGTCTTCAAACAATATCGGGTGTGTAAAAAGGGCGCAAGGGGACGAAAAAAAAGGAGCAAAGTAAAAAAATTGCACTATTTTCAGCTATTTGCATCTTTTTTACTACCTTTGTCCGCAGATTCCTATCTGTCTTTTTCTATGACCAGACTATTAAACATTCTTCTATTGTCCTTCTGCGCCGTAACACTCAGCGGCAAGCAGACGGTGGTGTCCTATGCCGACCGACAGGGACTGTCACACTGGGTGGTGTCAGACATACTGCAAGACCGGCAGGGCTTCATGTGGTTTGCTACATGGAATGGGCTTAACCGATATGACGGCTATGAGTTCCGACAAGTTAAACCCGTGGCAGGTGACGGCACTGATATAGAGTCTGACGTCATACGTCGCATCGTACTTGATGCCGATGGCAATATCCTCTGTCGCACGGAATCCGGTCTATTCCTCTTTGACACACATACGTACCATCTGCGTGACATCAAAGGATCACCGTCATTTTCCGCCATTTCATCGACATCACCACAGTCTTTCAACGATGGCAAGGGCAATGCATGGACTATAGAGCGATATGGGGTCAGCAAGACGGTGAATGACCACCACCCTGCCACACTCGTTGAAGGCACTGAAGGCATACAGGCAAGGGCATTCATGCGTGATGGCAAGCGTCGCTGGTGGCTCGCAACGAAGGAGGATGAAAGCATACGCATATTTGATGAGCACAACAGGCTACTGGGCTATCTCGGCACCGATGGCAGATTGCATCACTCGCCCACCGTTTTTGGACACCGAGCCTACTGCATGATGATGACGAAGGGCGGCGATATATGGATAGGATGCAAGCCGGGGGCACTGCTGCTACTGCGTGAACAGCCTGACGGGAACTATGCTATCAGAGAGATACAGGGCAGTGCCCTGACGTGCAACATAGTTTATCATATCGTAGAGGATGGACGCGGCAGGCTGTGGCTCGCCACCTTTGGCGGAGGCATAGCGTGCATCACCAATCCCGCAGCAGACAAGCCCACAGTCACATCCTTTACCAATATCAAGCCCTTTGACAGTCCCCACCGTGTGCGCCACCTGCTCGTAACGCCCGACAATAGGATTGTATGTGCCACCACCAATGGGCTTATCATCGGTGATGTCAGTGCCAAGGACCTTTCCAAATGCACCTTCCGCACCCTGCATCGTGAGGGCAGTCGTGAGGGCAGCCTGTCATGCAATGCCGTGATGGATGTTCTCATGGATGCTGACGGTCACGTCTTTGTGGCCACCGAGAATAACGGCATCGACATGACCACTCTCGCCAACCTTTTCTCCCCACAGCCCATATTCAGACACTTCACATGCCACAACTCCTCAATAGACAGCGACTGCTGCCTGTCAATGGTGCTACAGCCCAACGGTCATCTGCTTGTAGTGTGTACCGACAGGGTGCTCGACTTCGACGCTCACGCCGATGTCACCACCACCTTCTCGTACCAGTTCTGGAGTGATGTCAGCCATTTTTCTGAGGAGCGCCCTCTGCTGCTCTATGACGGCTCGTGGGTAGTAGGACAAGAGCAGGGAGCATATATCGCCACCCGACACAATATGCAGTCACGCGGCTTCGTGCCACCGCTGTTCTTTACGGAACTGAGCATCAGCGGCGGCGGTGCACCTTTCCTTGGGCTATGTGCCACCGACAGCATCACCCTCGCTCCCGACGAGCGCAACTTCTCCGTATCTTTTGCAGCCCTCGAGTATAGCGACAATAGTGGCATCAGCTATCGCAGCCGTCTCGATGGCGGACCGTGGAGTCATGCCGGCAGTCAGCGTACCCTGACTTTCCATAACCTTGCTCCTGCCACATACACCCTTGAGGTGCAATCTACCGACAAGTACGGCAGATGGGTGCCAAATAACCGCACGCTCATCATCATCGTCAAGCCTTACTGGTATGAGACGTGGTGGGCGCATCTTATTGCCATTATCCTTGCCGTAGCCCTCCTTGCTGCCATCATCCTTACCGTACTGCATATCCGTGCACTGCACCGCCAGCGTCGCGAACTGCACACCAAATACATGGCACTATTGGCAACCAGCGCCGATACCACCACCGCCCCAGCTATCACTGCCACCATGAATGCGGCATCAACCGCTGCACCCGTTACTACCACCCCTGCCGGCACCGCCACTCCTTCCGCTGCCATGCAGTCGCTCTCTCCTACACTTTCTGCTGCTGACCAGCGGTTCCTTGAGCGTGTCAAGGAGTATATCGAGACGAATATCTCCAATAGCGATGCCAATATTGATGATATGGCGATGCATGCCGCCACCAGTCGCAGCAATCTCAATCGTAAACTGCGCTCACTTGTGGGCATAACCGCCACACAGTTGCTCATCGATGCCCGTATGCAGAAGGCACACCGCTTGCTACATGATGGTGACTCGAGTCTCTCCATAGCTGACATTGCCTACCAGTGCGGCTATAGCGACCCACGCTATTTCTCCAAGTGCTACAAGCACCGCTATGGTGTCAGTCCAACTGACCATAAAGAGTAAAACTTTTATCTTACGGAAGTCGCTGGGGCTGGACGAAACACTTCAGAAAGAGATATCTCAGTCTGAACGAGACCCTCGCCCTCCTATCTCCCGCTGCAAGATTATCAAACGTGAAGAGGTCGTGTCTGTTACTTTTGACACGAGACCTCCTCCTATAGGCAAGGCAACGGGCAAGTAAGCAGCAGAATATTTTTCTTCGCCATGCAGGAGGCGACGTGTCTCACGTCGCAGCAACCAGCATTGCCTGTGGCGGGTGAGACGCCCGTCCTCCTATGGGTGAGACAAGCTCTGTCAGTTACTGTTAAATATCTATAAAATAGACCTGTTTTATTAAAAAAGTGGGGCAAAGTGGGGCAAAGTGGGGGGATTTTTTTGTAACTTTGCGGAGGATTAGCACGTATATAAATAAGAACATAAAAGCACCCAGCAAAACCGATGAGATTTCTCGGCAACATAGAAGCCCGCGTTGACGCCAAAGGCCGCGTTTTCCTTCCTGCAGCATTCCGCAAGGTATTGCAGTCGGAGGGTGAGGATTTGCTGGTGCTTAGGAAAGACGTGCACGAAAACTGCCTGGTGCTCTATCCGCAGAGCGTATGGGTGGAGCAGATGGACTTCATGCGCAGCAAGCTAAACCGCTGGAACAGGGAGCAGCAGAACATATTCCGCCAGTTCGTGAGCGACGTGGAAAACATTGCCCTTGATGGAAACGGGCGCATACTGTTGTCCAGACGCTTCTTGGAGGTGGCGGGGATAGACCAGATGGTGCGCTTTATCGGTGTAGGAGACACCATAGAGATATGGGCAGCCGGCAGCAACAGCGATCAGTTCATGAACCCAGATGACTTCAGCAAAGCGCTGGAAGAACTGATGGGTGGCCCCACCCCTACCCTCCCTTAAAGGAGGGAGACTTACAGGGGGGAGAGAGTCAGTTAGAGAGAGTTAATATGAGAGAGTGTTTAACAACGTAATGACGAAGGCTACGAAACATGGATAACCCTTCCACAATCATAGATTCCGCTCTCCGACAACCGACATATCACGTCCCTGTGATGCTGGACGCAAGCATAGACGGACTGGACGTACGACCGGGAGGCGTTTATGTTGACGTGACATTCGGAGGCGGAGGACATAGCAGAGAGATACTGAGGCGGCTGGCACTCGCGGATGAAGGATGCCAGAGCAAGGCCAAAGGGCATCTCTACTCCTTTGACCAAGATGCCGACGCAGAACAGAATATCCCTGCCAACGACAGGTTTACGTTCGTAAGGAGCAACTTCAGGTATCTGAGGAACTGGATGAGATACTACGGCGTGGAAGAGATAGACGGCCTGCTTGCCGACCTCGGCGTGTCGTCACACCACTTTGACGATGAGACAAGAGGGTTCTCCTTCCGCTATGAGGCGCCGCTTGACATGCGAATGAATAAACGCGACGGCACCACGGCGGCTGACATCGTAAACACTTACGACGAGAAGCAACTGGCAGACACGCTGTACATCTACGGTGAGCTGAAGAACTCGAGGAAGATAGCGGCAAGCATCGTAAAGTCGAGGGCAGCGAAAAAGATACTGACGACCACGGACCTGCTGACGGCCATCAAAGTCAAATGGCAGCCAAGCGGCGAAGAGGAGAATGCGATAGACGTCAGTCCGCATGAGAAGAAAGACCTGGCACGGCTCTTTCAGGCATTGAGAATAGAGGTGAACCACGAGATGGATGCCCTCAGGGAGATGCTACAGTCGGCCATAGAGCTGCTGAAACCGGGTGGGAGGCTGAGCGTCATCACCTATCACAGCCTGGAGGACCGCATAGTAAAGAACTTCATAAAGACCGGCAATGCCGAGGGAAGGCGCGAGACGGACTTCTACGGAAAGTCAAACGTGCCGCTGAAATCAGTCAACGGCAAGGTCGATACCCCTTCAGCCGAAGAGCAGCGGGACAATCCGCGCTCGCGAAGCGCAAAACTAAGAATAGCAGAAAAGAAAACCAATGGATAAGGACGAGAAGAAAGAAGAAGAGCTGCAAGACAAGGCTACGTTGGAGTGGACAGAGGACATCCCCGCGCAACCGAGCGGAGTGCTGGGCAACAAGACGATAGAAGACGTCATTGCCCGTGAAGCCAAGGAGGAGCAGGACACCACGTCGCCGTTCTCCATCTCGCGCACTCTGGGCGGTGTCATCATAGCCAGAGCCGTGCAGAGGCAGATAGGATTGGTGTTGCTCGTATGCGCGTTCCTTATTATATATATAAGCAATAGGTACCTATGCCAAAAGATGGTAGTGGAGATAGCCAAGACGGAGCGCCAGATGCGCGACATGCACAACAAGGCAGTAGCCTGCACCGGCATGCTGACAGAGAAAAGCCGCGAGAGCTACATCATGCAACTGCTTAGCTCATACGGCGACAGCACACTGACAGTACCCAACGAACCACCGTTCCTGATAAGAGTAACAGAATAATTAATAATGCAGAATTCACAATGCATAATGCTTAATGCTCAACGCTTAAAAACGTAAAATGGCAACATACGACAATAATAAATCCACTCTGCGATACACCATCTTTGCAGTACTGCTGACGCTTGTAGCGGCGGCGGTGCTTGCCAAGGGTTTCTACATAATGACTGTGGAGCGCAGCTACTGGAGTGCAGTTGACTCTCTGGTGAAGCGCGACAGCCTGCCCATGTCACCCATACGTGGAAGCATCTACGGAGACAACGGACAGCAGCTGGCCTGCAACCTGCCGGAGTACCGCATACACATGGACTTCGTGGCGCTGAAAGAGAGCAAGGCCGACACGCTGTGGCACGACTCCCTGGGCAATGACACCAAGACCCTGGACCAGCTGTGCAACGGACTGCACAGGATATTCCCCAGTAAGACAGCAGCGGAATTCAAGGAGCACCTGAAGGAGGGATATGAAAAAAACAGCCGCTACTGGCCAATAGTAAAGAGAAGAATAGACTTCAACACATACAAACAGGTAAAGGCACTGCCTATCTTCTGTCTTCGCCCAGGTGTGGGAGGCTTCACAGCACAGGAATACATGATACGCAGCAGGCCATACGGCTCTCTCGCATCATCAGTCATTGGCGACACCTACAAGGAGAAAGGCACCGCTTTCTCAGGCTTGGAGCTGGCATTTGACAGCATACTGAAGGGCAGGCCCGGCTTTATGCATCGCCGCAAGGTGCTCGATGCAAGTGTGAACATCATCGACAGCAGCGCCGTGAACGGAATGGATATCGTCACAACGATAGACGTAGGAATACAGGATTTGGCAGAGCGCTCGCTCATTAAGGAGCTGAAGAAGGACGGAGCATATACCGGTGTGGCCATTGTGATGGAGGTAGAGACGGGCGATATCAAGGCGATGGTAAACATGGACCTGGACCCTGAGACCGGCGAATACCGCGAAGGCCGCAACCATGCTATAGCCGACCTGCTGGAACCCGGCTCGGTATTCAAGACTGCAAGCTTCTTAGTGGGGCTTGACGACGGCGTTATCGACACAACGATGCACATAGATACCGGTTGCGGAATACGCGAGATGTATGGCGCAAAGATGAAGGATCACAACTGGCACAGAGGCGGATACGGCGTCATCAGCGTACCGAAAGCGCTGCAGGTCAGCTCAAACATCGGAGTCAGCGCGCTGATAGACAAGTACTATCACAACCGTCCGGAGAAATTCGTGGAGGGTCTGAGGCGTGTGGGAATAGCCCAGAACCTCAACCTGAAATTCAGGGAATATGAGCCGCCCCGCATACGTATGCCGAAGAAGAACGACCGCGGACAGTGGTTGAACTGGAGTGCCACGGCCCTGCCCTGGATGAGTATCGGCTACGAGACACAGGTGCCGCCAATCTCAGTAGTAACCTTCTACAATGCGATAGCTAATGACGGCAAGATGGTAAGGCCGCGATTCGTGAAGCGCATAGAGAACGACGGAGAGGTGGTGGAGGAGTTTCCCGTTGTAGTGCTGAAGGAAAAAATATACAAAAACGAGAAGGCTCTGCGCGAGATACAGGACATACTCTACCAGGTAGTGTCAATCGGTCTGGGCAAGCGCGCCGGTTCACCGAACTTCGGCGTGTCAGGTAAGACCGGCACGGCACAGAAGGCCTCAGGCGGCGGATACAAGCACGGAGTGGTAAACTACCTGCTCTCCTTCTGCGGATACTTCCCATCGGGCAAGGACCCCAAGACGGGAGAAAGGATAAAGCCCAAGTATTCGTGCATCGTCTGCATACACAAAGCCGGACTGCCTGCCTCTGGCGGCGCCATGAGCGGACAGGTGTTCCACGACATAGCAGAGGGCATCATGGCCAAGAACATCAAGTATGACCTGGTGCTGGCGAAGGATGAGAACTACAGCGCCACGCCCGAGATAAAGAGAGGCAACAATGACGCGTCTGAATACATCCTGTCACACTTCAACCTGAAGAAAGGAACACCCAAGACTGCGCCCACATATCCGAAGAACGAGATGCCCGACGTAACAGGAATGGGAGCA
>JAEEGL016829899.1_pt1 | contig 15626 bp, 14 predicted proteins | sample 9134231 | NCBI WGS metagenome assembly JAEEGL01 (sample SAMN16246548, study PRJNA631951) | gut metagenome | biome: gut microbiome; feature: rumen; material: fiber-attached | host: Bos | place: Iran: Karaj | collected 2018-10
CATATATTTATAAAAAAGAAGACCCCTATACCATTTCTGGTATAGAGATCTTAATTGAGTCATCTTAACTTAATGACATTGGTCAGATGGCAGCTAATTTTTTTTTGTCTTCATCCGAAATATATGATGTAAGTACAACATACCCTGGAGGAACTGTATGCAAATAGAAGGACTCAAGGTAACGGATTACATCAAAACAGAAGGTGCAAGCGACCAGCTTATGGGCGTGGGAACCAGCGGTATCAAGGACGATAAGAAAGCAAATACCTATAAAGAGCTTAAGGCATTGTCGGTTGATAATGCATACTATAACAATAAGGGAGTCATGACTGATGAAGATTTCACAAAGGAAGTGAATGAGGTATCAGCTCTTGGCATGTCTACAGTTGATAAAATCAAAAACGTAGAGAGAGCCTGGGATGAGGAGGCTACTGCAAAAACACGAGAAGATGGTCATGACCCTATGGATATGGAGCCAGAGACCCTTATTACAGTTGTAGACGAAATAAAGATGAATTTAGCAAAGGCTGGAGCAGACATCTCAAAAATGGGAGGTCTTTCAGATGCTGAGATAGAGGCAATGTCAGGTTCTATTGCTCAGGCAGTGGCTATGACAAAAGGTCTTTCAGATACTCTTCCAGTGGAAGCTCAGGCCTATCTTGTAAAAAATGATTTGGAGCCTACAATCACAAATCTTTACAACGCACAGTATTCTGCGCCAGCAAAGGCTCCGGTGGAGACAAGCGATGAAGATATCATCAGTCTCATTGAATTAGTTGAGGGTAAGGTAGATTCACTTATAGAGCAAATTGAAAGTGAAGACATTAGGTTTGCGCGAAACCCTGTGCCGCCGGTTGAATTAAAGAACATGGTGGCGACCATGTTAAAACAAGATGTTCCTGTAACAAAGGAGCATCTTGAGTACATGGTTCAGTTAGAGCAGTATGAAAAACCATCAGAGGAAAATATCGTAAGTGCGATATCAGACATTTTAGCTGAAGGAAAAGAGCCTACAGAGGCATATCTTATCGAAGGTTATTCACTTATGGATCAGGCGAAGAAGACCTTTGAAGAAGTAATGGGAATGGATGTTAATGATTTAGCATCTGTTACTGCAAAACGTCAGCTTACAGAGATTCAGCTTACAATGACAGTTGAGGCCACATTCACAATGATGAAAAATGGAATCGACGTTAATACAAATGATCTTTCAGATTTGTTGGATAAGCTTAAACTTCAGGAAACAAATCTTCTTAAGATATTAATGAAGTCTGAAACAGGAGAGAAGACAGATTCCAATGTGAATCTTTTCAAGGAAGTCATGAATGAAATGGTGGAGATTCAGTCTGCGCCAGCGGCTGCATTTGGAAGATTTTCAAATATTGGGATGGAAACGTTCTCTTATGTTCACGAAGTCAGCGTATCTGTAACTGCTGAATATTCACGCATGGAAATGACATATGAGGCTGTTGGCACAGAAGTAAGAAAAGATTTGGGTGACAGCATCAATAAGGCGTTCCAGAATGTGGATGATATTTTGGCAGACCTTGATATTGAGGCTACAGATTCAAGCCAGAAGGCAGTTCGTATTCTTGCATATAATCAAATGGAAATCACAGCAGAATCTGTTACAAGCATGAAGGCTCAGATAGAGTTGGTAAGTCGTACCTTTAAGAGTATGACACCTGCAGTTGTTTCCGAGATGATTAAGCGAGGAAATAATCCGCTTGATATGACTATGAATGACCTTAAGAACATGGCAGAAAATATCAAGGCTGAGATGGGAAGTACCTCTGACGAGGAAAGCTACGCAAAATTCCTTTGGAAGGCAGAGCATAATTCAGAAATCAGCGCTGAGGAGCGTGAGGCTTATGTTGGTTTGTACAGACTTCTTCATCAAGTGGAAAAGTCTGATGGCGCAGCCATAGGTGCGTTGATAAGTCAGGGCACAGATGTGACTCTTCGAAATCTTATGACAGCAGTTCGCTCAAGTAAGCACACAGGTAAGGACTATGAAATCAACGATAAATTCGGTGCTTTAGATGAGATGGTAGTAAGAGATTTATCTATCACCGAGCAGATTGAAAAGGTATTCCTTACAAATAGATGCCGTGATGCCAAGGAAGCAATGACTCCAGCAAAGATGCACATTCTGGGTGAGGATAACATTTTGAATATGAATCCAGATGAATTTGCACAGGCGATGGAAACAGAAACGATCACTTCCGAGCAGTTAGAGGAAAAGGCTTACAACCAATATGTGACAGCACAGCTTAAGGATGCCTTTGCATCAAGTGAAGGAGTAGAATCAGTATTGCAGCAGTTTAACATTCCAACTACTGCAAATATGATTACAGCAGTTCAGGCATTGATGCAGAACGGTTCAAGTCTTACAAAGGATTTATACGGCAGAGCTGCAAAGCTGCAGGAAAATCAAGATATGGATATTGAAGATTTGATTAATCTTGCGTTCCAGAGATTTGATGAAGCCTGCCATAGTCCAGAGGCAATGAAAGAAGCAGAGGAGCTTCTTGGAGATTTAGCAGAAAGTGTCATGAAATCGATGGAAGAATTGGAAGATGTTAAATCAATTGATTTAGATAATATGAAACTAATTATCCAGCAGACAAAAGCTATCCAGCAGATGGCAAATACGGGGGAGACATATCGAATTCCTATAGCAATTGACGGAGAAGTTGGTGATATGAATCTTCGCATCGTTCGCGGTCAGCAGGAAACAGGTCTTGTAAAGATGGCAATTTATATGGAGCAGACCAGCACTGTATCTACCACCTTTAGATATGAAGCAGGTGAGGTAAAGGCAAGTGTTGAATGTGCAACAGCTGAAACTAGGGATCGACTTGCCAGCCAGGCCGATAAGCTTTCAGAGTACATGCAGGAACAGACAGGATTTAGTTTTACATTCTCATTTACACGTGAGGCTGGACTTAGCGTCAATGATATTTATAACTGGCAGCTGGGCAACTTCAAGGAAGTGGAAGATAGAGAAAATGAAATTCAGACAGAGGCCCTATACAGCATAGCCAGAAGCTATTTGAACGTTATAGGAGAAATGTTCTGATAAGTGTTCGATTAATTTTTAATGGATTGAACCGATAATAAAATTGTAAGGACAGGGATGATCTTTATCAATTAAAAATACACCGCACGGATGCTAGACTTTTGTTACGGCTTTAGGAGGCGACTATGAGAATTAACAATAACATGTCAGCGGTGATTACAAACAACAAACTTCTTGGTACCGAAGGTTCCCTTTCAGATGTAATGGAAAAGTTAAGTTCAGGCTTCAACATTAACCATGCATCAGACAATCCTTCTGGAATTGCTATTGCAGGTAAAATGCAGGCACAGATTGATGGACTTGACCAGGCATCTACAAATGGTTCCGACGGTATTTCTGTTTTACAGACGGCTGAAGGTGCTCTCAACGAAGTTACAGATATGATTCAAAGAATGAGAGAGCTTTCAATTCAGGCTGCCAACGGAACAAACTCAGATGAAGAGCGTGAAGCTATTCAAAAGGAGATAGAATCACTTCTATCAGAAATTGACAGAGTATCACAAACAACAGAATTTAATAAGATTAATCTTTTAGATGGGTCGCTGGATTGTAGAACTTATGCGAATAATGTAACAAGAATTGCAACGTCTAATGGCGTACCAGCAGGAATCTATCAGCTTAGAGTTGATATAGCAGCTGAGCGAGCAAAAAGTATTACTTCATTATCAGGTTCTTACGAATTTCAGGAGTATTTTGATAATACCTATACAGAAGTAAAAACAACAACAAAAGTTAAAACCGGAGATTTTACAGCGGGTTATAACTTTAAAGAGTTTATTGACAATACCAAATGGGAAACAACAGAAGAAGATTATTCTGACCCAGAAAAAATTGTTACTAAGGTGACATCAGGTGACGGACTTGGAATATCAGGCTCCATTTCCATTAATGGATATTCGGTAACCTTTGTACAGGGAGCATCAGGAGAAACCGTATATGGAATGCTGCGAGAAGCATGTGAAAAGGGCGGAGCAGTAATAACAGATTTTGACGACCCTAATGGATTAAAGATTTCATCTTATAAATATGGTGCTGATGCAGAATTGAAAATTGAATTTTCAAGTGTTGAATTTGCGAGAGCAATGGGATTTTATCCTGCAGCAGGTGGAAAAGAAGTCTTAGATACAGATGAATCAGGAACTGTACTTCCACGTATTTCTACAGCAGGAATAGATGCTGAAATAGTCCTTTATAAGAACAATAAAGATGATGCTGGAAATGATGTGGAATCTTTATTTGGTGCTCAGGCAACATATAAGACAGACGGAAGAAGAGTCATCGTATCTGATACGAAGGGCTTCGAGATGTCTTTCCTTTTAGATGATGGATTTAAAAAGGACGCACTTGATCCCGCAGGAAACCCATATGATGGTTTGGTAACTTTCAATGTAACTGATATTGGCTCAATGGCTTTACAAGTGGGAGCCAATGAGGGTCAGCAAATGAAGGTAAGAATCGCATCAGTAAGTACAGAGTTTATGTACATCGATGATGTAGATGTTACAAGAGCAGAGGGACCAGAGGATGCAATGGATGCTCTAGAGGAAGCATTAAGCTATGTTACATCAGTACGTTCACAGCTTGGTGCTTACGAAAACAGATTGGAGCATACAACTAAGTCCTTGGATGCCACTGAAGAAAATATGACATCTGCCATTTCTCGAATCGAGGACGCCGACATGGCGACAACAATGGTTGAATATACAAAGTTAAACGTGTTGGAACAGGCAGGTGTATCAGCACTGGCACAGGCTAACGAGTTACCGCAGTTGGCACTCCAGTTATTACAGTAGTAGGGTATATCATCCTTAGCCAAGATTCATTTTCTAGCCTTGGATATGCACTTAATAGGAGAAATAGTAAATGAACAGAGATAAGATTTCAGCTTTTACCTTAAAAATAGCATCCAGCAATGGTAGCGGATTAATATCAATTCTTTACGATATTTATAATGAATATGAAAAAGAAGCGCTGGATAAATTTGCAGCTGGCCAAGTGGATGAAGCAGTGGTAGCACTGAAGAAGTGTGCCGATGTGGTAAATCACCTCCAGAGAGATTTAAATTTTGATTATAAGGTAAGTTCAAATCTGTACGCGCTTTACGATTATGTACAGCGAAATGTATCCAAATCCATATATAAGGCAAATTCCGATGGACTATTAGAGGCTAAAAGAGTCATGGATGAATTAGGTATTGCGTTTGACCAAGTGGCTAAGAAAGATTCTTCCGCGCCTATAATGCGGAATACACAGTATGTTAGAGCTGGTGTTACCTATGGAAGGGAGGCACTAAATGAAAGCCTAATGGGTAATCAGACCAGCAGAGGATTCTGGGCATAATTTTAATATTAAATTATAGAAAAAGAGATTTCCGTAACAGGGAATCTCTTTTTTAATACTTAGTTATAAAAAGTACTGTGAGAATTATACAACATAATGCTACTTATTCCTCAAACGTGTATTTATCTCTAACAAAAAAACAAAATGTGATTCTTTACAAAAATTATTATAGCGTGAAATGCTATGTAACTTCCTGGCACCAGATCCTATAATTCCAACTCGAAACGGAGGTGAAGAAAACGAAGACGTTTTTTACGTGGACTATTTTGACCGTGGCCAATTTATTTGATGCCAGGGAATACAAAATTCCAAATGAGCTGATCATACTGGGATATGCTGCAGGACTTTTCCTGAATATACAGAACTTCCAGATGATTGGAGTTGTTCTTTTCATAATAAAAGCCATATTGCCCGTACTTATACTGTATCTGCTGTATACACTTAAGGGGCTTGGTTCTGGTGACATCAAATTGTTTTCTGTTATGAGTACACTAGTGGGTTTTGAGTACACAACAGAAGTGATGATCACCTCGGTGGTGCTTGCTGGCGCCGCTGTATTGGGACTTTTCTTATATGAGAAGGGCATCAATTTAAAGAGAAGATTACACTATTCTTTTTATATGACGGCTGCGTTTTTTTTACTACAAATGATAAATGATTAAAAAGAATGGAGTTGAAATCAATGAAAAATTTGGAAATCGCATTATGTGATCTTGATTCGAATTATGTATTAAAAGTTGCCAATCATTTAATGATGAAGGCCCACATTGGAGTTCATATATTTACGACACCAGAAGGATTTTTCCAAGATGAAACAGATTTTGATGTTGCCATAATAACAGAAGATTTTGAGGAAATATCAGGCTTTCGACCTAAGGGAGTGGTTGGACATAAATACATACTTACAGAGGACTCAGACAATGTGACAGAGGATTTCATTTATAAGTTCCAGGCTGTGGACAAGATTCTAGATGAAATCAAAGAGTTAAGGGAAGTATGTGAAAAACATAGCGTTAGTAAAAGAAATTCTAATGGAAAATCTAAGCTTATTGGAGTGTATTCTCCTGCAAATCATGAATTACAGTTGCCATTTTCTATGGCACTTGGTCAAGCACACAGGACAGATGGAAAAGTCCTGTTCGTAGATCTGGAAGAGATTTCTATAATGCCAAATCTCATCGGCAGAAATTGTGAAAGAAATCTTATGGATCTTCTTTATCTATTAAATACTAATGCTGAGGATATGGAAAAAAGTTTGTCAGATTATGTTCGAAGCTTTATGGGCTTTGATTATATAGAGCCATTTTGGAATCCAAATGAAATCAGTGAAATCGATGAAGATACCTGGGATAAGTTCTTCGAGATGCTTGTGAAGACTGATTATGATGTAGTTGTTATCCTTTTTGGAAGAGCTATCAATGGGTTTGCAAGATATATCGAGCGTATGAATCGACTTTTCGTCTTGGGACGACCGGGAGATTACTTTAAAAAATGGCAGGAAAACTTTTTAGATTATCTAGATAGAATACAGGCGAATATTTCGGTAGAGAACGTAATTTTGCCAATGTCAGCAGGAAATCTAACTGATGGAAGCTACCAATTGGAAGAGCTTTTGCATGGTAATCTTGGAGTATTCGTAAAGAAACTAATAAACAGCAATGAGAGAAATGTTATATAGAATTATGGCTAACATAGAAGAACAGGTACGTATAGAGGTAATGAATGAAATTGACTTATCTTATGACGTTACCGATGAAGAAATCCTTAGGCTAATAAAAAATAAAATCATGGAGATATCAAAATCTATTCCAGTTTCTCTAAGCCAGCGTCAGACGATAGAAAACCATGTGTTCAATTCTCTTCGAAAGCTGGACGTCCTGGAAGATTTGTTAGCTGATGAGGAAATCACAGAAATAATGATAAATGGGCCAGACAATATTTTTATTGAAAAGAATGGCAGGGTCATTCATTCGCAAGAAAGGTTTTCATCAGAAGAAAAGCTTAATGACATCATTCAAAGTATAGTGGCCCAAAGTAATAAAATCGTAAATGAGTCAAACCCTATAGTGGACACCAGACTGGAGGACGGAAGTCGAGTAAACATTGTGTTAAAACCAGCTGCTGTGGACTACAGTATTCTTTCCATTAGAAAGTTCCCAAAGGAGCAGATGACAATGGAAAGATTGAAAAATTTGGGCTCAATCGACGAGGAGCAAATAGAGTTTTTGAAAGAGCTTGTAGAGTGCGGATACAACATTTTTGTATCCGGAGGAACAGGAAGTGGAAAGACATCATTTCTAAATGCTTTAGGGGAATTTATCCCTAAGGACGAGAGGGTTATAACCATTGAAGATTCTGCAGAGCTGCAGCTTAAGAATGTTGAAAATCTGGTTCGACTTGAGGCTAGAAATGCAAATCTCGAAGGAAAGAATGAAATTAGTATAAGAGACTTGTTGAAATCCAGCCTTCGAATGCGACCAGACAGAATAGTAGTAGGTGAATGTAGAGGTGCAGAGGCCCTAGAAATGCTACAGGCATTTAATACAGGGCATGATGGGAGTCTTTCTACAGGACACAGTAATTCCTGCAAAGACATGCTATCACGACTTGAAACAATGGTGCTTATGGGAGCGGAGATACCACTTCCAGCAATAAGACAGCAGATTGCGTCGGGGATAGATATTATTGTGCAGTTAGGAAGACTTAGAGATAAGAGCCGAAAACTTTTGGAAATATCAGAGGTGGAAGGCATTGATTCAGGTGAAATAAAACTGAATACTCTGTACAAGTTTAAGGAAATAAGTGAAGAAAATGGAAGGATTATTGGTCAATGGGAAAAAGTAGGCAACTTAGTGCATACAGAAAAATTAGTGGAACATGGCAAGGCATGATTCCCTGGCTTCAGGGTATTGGAATAACAATAGCTATAGCATTTCTTTTTTATCGATCTTTCTTTGGAATTCTTTCAGGCGTACTGATTATCCCTTTTTGGTTAAAGCTTAAATCAGAGGAAAAACAGACTCAGCTTCAGGCAAAAATGGAGACGGAGTTTAAGGAATTTATGCTGCTTATAGTAGCTGGTCTTCAGACAGGATATTCCCTTGAAAGAGCTTTGTTGCAGGCAGAGGAAGAGCTAAAGAAGCTATATTCACAAGAATCAGTTTTAGAGAATTCTATCCATATTATGAATCAGAAAATTGCCATGAACACTCAGGTTGAAAAGGCTTTTACGGAATTTGCAAAGACAGCTGGACTTGAGGAAGCAGAAAGTCTTGCTGAGATTATTTCCTTTGCAAAAAGATGCGGTGGTGATTACTGCCGTCATATTCGAGAAACAGCTATTAAGATTGAGGATAGTATTGCTGTAAAACAGGAGATACAGACAATCACAACAGAAAAAAGACTGGAACTGAAAGTTATGTGTGTAATGCCAATCTTGATTCTAGGGTATATTTCTTTGACATCTCCGGGATTTATAAAGCCACTATATGGAAACCTAGTTGGAATTATTCTGATGAGTGGATGTCTGGTGGTGTATGGATGCCTGATAGTTTTAGGAAGAAGAATTATTGATATCAAGGTCTGAAGAAGTGGGAGGCGGGAAGTCTTGCAAAAAAGTCATGATTTAACGAAAAAACAATTTATAGAAATATTAGTAGTCACAACATTGTTGGGATTAGGAATTCTGGTTTATGACTTCGTAAATACGAATGTTGGGTTTGATGGAGTTATAGAACGAAATGATGCAGGCGCAGGGAGTGTTTCAGAGGACCTGGAGTTGGGTTTTTCGGACCAAAAACAGGAATATGAAATAGAGGTGTCAGATAGAAGGCTATCAGAAAAGGAAATAGAAAAAAGCTTTGATAAGGCCATTCAGGAAATCGAAGAAACCTATCTTGGACAAAACAAATCTGCGAATAATGTAACCTATGATTTGGTACTGGAAACAGAATATGTGGATGGGTTGATAGAAGCAAGCTGGAAGTTATCACCTTATGGAATTATATCCAGAGATGGAAAAATTAAGGTTGAAAACATCCCAGAAGGCGGAGAGTTAGTAGATGTTCAATGTACGCTTTACTACGAAGAGGCTGAAAGAATATATAGTTTTTCTGTTCTTGCTAACCGCAAGGGGATGGACACATTAGATGGTCAGCTTGAGGCAATAGATAGAACAGTCAAAGAATTGGATGAAAGTACACGTGAAAAATCTGAGTATGTCCTTCCAAAAGAAATATCAGGAATGGAATTAAGCTGGAAGAAAAAGATGAATTTCAGAGGCTTGCAGATTATTTTCCTTGGGATTCTTACTGTGGCAGGACTTGCTGTAGGTAAAAAACAGGATGAAAAGAAGGCTCGACAAATATACATAGATGAATTGGCGAAAGATTATCCACAGATAGTGAGTCAGCTGTCAATTCTTATGGGAGCTGGAATGAGTCTTAGAAAAGCACTGGAAAGAATTAGTGGTAAGTATGTACTTTCACTGAAGAAGGGTGAAAAACAAAAAGCTGGCTATGAAGAGATATTAAAAACATATAGAAAAATAAATGATGGCCGAGGGGAAATACAAGCTTTGGAAGAGCTTGGAAAGAGTTGTGAATGTAAGGAATACAGGAAACTAACCATGCTGTTGGTACAGAATTTAAGGAAAGGCTCACGGGATTTGTTGGATTCGTTGGAAAAGGAAGAAGAAAACGCTTTTGACATGAGGAAGCAAAGAGCAATCAGAGCCGGAGAAGAAGCTTCTACAAAGCTTCTGATACCAATGGGTGGAATGCTATTTATAGTAATAATTGTGCTGGTTGTACCAGCAATAATGCAGATAAATTAGAAAGAAAGAGGAAAGAAATGAAGAATTTAATGTTACATATGAAGAATAAAATGATGGAGTTTTGGAATGAAGAGGATGGAATCGGTACTGTTGAGATGATCCTTATCCTGGTTGTATTAATTGGAATCGTGCTTATCTTTAAGGATAATCTTAACGATTTGGTAGAGAGCCTGTTCAAGACAATCAATTCTCAGGCTAAGAGAGTATAGTGGCCAAGGGCTCTGTTTCTGTGTTCTTCACATTTATTCTGGTTTCAGTAATGAGCCTGATTTTCACAATGAGTGAATGTATAAGGCTTTATGAGATGCTAAGCTTTGCTCAGGAGTACACAGATATGGCAGTTGAAAGCTCTTTTTCAGAATATAATCCCTATCTATGGTCAAACTATAAGATTCTGGCGGTGGATTTAGGATATGGAGAAAACATGACTGGTCCAGGATATTTGGAGCAGAAAACATTGGATTATTGTAAATATAATTCTGATGTGGACAGTGGATTTAATTTTGCAAGAATGACAGCTGGAAGCAGTTTAGTAAAAAAATACGCACTTCTTACTGATAGAAATGGAGCAGGTGTTATAGGACTTGGTGTAAAGGCTGCTAAATATGGTATGACCAGTCAGATAATTGATGGAATACAGAATCACATAGACAGTGTCAATGGTATAGAAAAGATTCCAGTAGAAATAAAAATCGAGAGTGGTAAGAGTTCTTTAAACAACGCAAAAGAGGAGCTCGCAGAAAAAAGGAGAGCAGCTGCTGAGGATGATGACCCCAACACAAAACCTGAGGACTATCAGGGACCAGAAAAGTTAGAGGATGATCCTCTGGATGCTTTCGATATTTTGAAGGAATCATTTTCAAAAGGAGTTCTTGCTACGGTGACGAATGCAGAGTCGCTTTCAGATAGAAGTACACTGTTGGAAAATCTTCCATCACATCGAAAGCTATTAAAAGGGAACATGGATTTTGAAGAAGGTAAAGGAATAGTAGATAAGGCCCTTTTCATAGACTATCTGATGTCAAATTACAGTTATTTTGGAAATGACTTAAAGCATGATGGCTTAAAGTATGAAGTGGAATATCTGATTTCTGGAAAAGAAACTGACCCTCAATGCCTGGCATCTGCCGTAGAGCAGATACTTTTGGTTAGAGAGGGAGCTAATTACACGACAATCATTAAAACACCTGCGTTGGAGTCACAGGCAACAGCTGTTGCTGAAGCAATGGCAGGTTTTACTATGAATCCAGCCATTATCGAGGCAGTTAAATATGCAGTGATAGGTGCCTGGGCATATGCAGAAGCTACTTTGGATGTACGTTTGTTATTGAGCGGAGGAAAGGTAGCACCTATAAAAAACTTGAATCAATGGACATCGGATGTTTGGCATTTATCAAATGTCTGCAATATAAAATTCAAGGCAATTGATTGCGGCAGTGGAGCTGGATATAAGGAATACCTCATTGGTTTTCTTGCACTTAGAACTAATGAAAAATTAGCTATGAGAGCATTGGATATTATGGAAAATGCTCTTAATTCCACTGAAGATTATAAGAATGTAAAGGTAAACAATATGATTTGGGCAGCTGATATAGAACTTACATATTCTGCAGAGGAGATGTTTTTGTCTCTATTTGCAGGAAACAATACGAGAAAGGGAGAGCTGGGACGTTATCATTTTGTAAGAAACAAAACAATGTCCTATTAGATTTTGAAAGGAGGTGTAAATAGGTGTCTCATTGTAACTATCAACCAAACTTGTACATTCAACCCAGTGTTCAAGGCCAACCAAGGGAAGTAAGGGGTATTCTGCACAAATACCTTCAAAAGGAGATGCCTTTTTATGCCTCCTTTGAAAAGGCTAGCTATACCATAGAGGCAGCCGTAATCTTGCCATTATTTATTACCCTTATGATTTTTGGAATGTTTATTTTCAGAATGCTACAGGTTCAATCAGGGGTGCAGCAGTCGTTAGATGCAGCAAGCAGAAGAATGGCAGTTACACTTGGAAATATGGCAAATGAGGGTGAGTCTGATAAGGATGTAGATACCTCTAATGCAGAGCCGACACTAACGGGAGAACTGTCTGAGGCAGGTCTTTTGATTGCAACTATTTCCATGGCTGGTTACGAAGTAGTAGAGCATAAAGTACCCATTGAATACATAGATGGTGGTGCAGCAGGATTAGATTTCAGTGAGTCCACTGTTGAGGGAAATTACATCGATTTAAAGGTGAATTATAATCTGACATTTCCTATTGGGTTACTTGGAAACTACACATATGAAGTGACCCAGCGATCGAGGTGTCGAAAATGGGTGGGGTGTGACAAAGCAGAGTTTTCCCTAGATGCAAGGTATGTTTACATAACTGAAAAGGGCGAGGTATATCACAGAAACTATATGTGCACATATTTAAATCCATCGGTGCATTCTATGCCTGCTGAAGATATAAAATCAGCGAGAAATAAAAGTGGCGGAATATATTATCAATGTCACAAATGCAAGAATACCAAGCCAGGTGGCTTAGTGTATGTGACTGATTATGGAACCGCCTGGCATAGCGATATTAGTTGTAAAGAAATAAAGCATAACATTAAGAAAGTTTTATATGAGGAAGTAAAAAATAGCATGAGACCCTGCAGTAAATGTACGGGTGAACAGTAGAGGAAGAAATGGAAGTATATGGTTTAGTTTGTTTGTATTGCCTGACGACCTTTGATGATTTAAAGGATAGACGGGTGAAGGTAAGTGAAATACTTATATTTGGCGCAATTGGAATAATAATAAATATAGTTTATAGGCCTAATGATTTGCTTAGTATTTTGGGCGGAGTGATGATTGGAGTTTTGTTATATCTATTTAGCATAATTTCAAAAGAGAGGATTGGAAAGGGTGACGCGTTACTGATTATGGTTACGGGATTGTACCTTGGATTTAAAGATACTCTGTTGCTTTTATGGTTGAGTATGGTATTAGCGGCAATTGTTGGAACAATATATGTAAGAAAACATCACGTTAAGATGGATGTAGAATTGCCTTTTGTACCATTTTTATTAATAGGTTATGTAGTTATGTTCATGGTTACAAACTTAGGAGGACTTATAGTATGCGGTTAAAGGGAAGCTATACAGTGGAGGCTGCATATGTATTCAGTTTTTGTATTTTGGTTGTAGGCATGGCTATATGTATAGCATTTGATTTGTTTTATGATGCCATGGATTACGTAAGCTATGAGCCAGATGCTTTTGATGCAGTTAATCTTTTTAGAACAAAGGAAGGAGTAGTTGGCACAATACATGCCATATTGGATTAGTGAATTTATGGAAATTAATTATAAACGACAGCATAATGAAAGCTTTATGGTGCTGGAAGTGGCAGAAGCTTCTTCCGGATACGAAGAGCGAATGATAGAAGAAAACGAAATACCTGCACTGCTTAAGTTTACAAAAGTAAATTTGAATGGAGTGCAGCAGTATAATTACTGCATTAGTAGAAAAGAAAACCTGGAGGATTTTGTCGAGGCAAGGGATTTGACACTGGAGGTTTTCAGAAGGTTGATATTGAACATCCAGTTAGCTTATGAGGAGATAGAAAGATATCTAATTGATGAAAATCACATTTTCCTAAGCAAGGAAACAGTGTTTTTAGAAAAATCAAATGATAGCTTTAAGGTAAGTCTATGCTATTATCCTCATGATATGGGAGGAGTGCAGCAGCAGTTTAGAGAGCTGATGGAATACTTTTTGAAGCTTGTACCCAATGATAATCGCAAGTTGGCAGAATACATATATAATGCCTATGATTTGTGCCTTAAGGATGATTTTACATTTGATGAAATCTTGGACAGTCTTCAAGAGGAACAAGACAATGAAACTTTTGTAGAGAAAATAGATCCATATGCCATGGAAGGAAATCAGGAGTCGTTAGAATTACATGATGACTATATTCCGCAGGGAGATAGTCTATCTGAAATGTACGATTTGTATGATAATGAGAAAACTGGCAAATTTGGAAATCTCTTTGATTCCGTAAAATCATTTTTAAATATGCGAATACAGTTTAAGGATGATGTGGAATCTTCATACGAGGATTTTATCGTGGAGCCAGATTATGAGCTGGAGGAGAAGACAATCCTACTTACTGATGTGAAACCTACAGGAAAACTTGTTTATGATGGGCAGAAGCAGGAGGACGATTTTCTGGTTAACAAGGATGTATTCAGGATTGGAACGGGAAAAAACAATGATGCCATCTTGAAAGAACGAACTGTTAGCAGCAATCATGCGAAAATTATCAGGGATGGGGATGACTTTTTTATATCAGATTTGAATTCTACGAATCAGACTTACCTGAATAATGAGCCATTAGTATACAAAATCCCTAGAAAACTGAAGATAATGGACAAAATTTCCTTTGCCAACGTAAATTATATTTTTCAATAAAGCGAAGTTCATCAAATCATTGAGAAACTAGCCTTTTTCTGTTAAAATAGATGCAGTTTGTGGGATTTTGTAACTGTTAAAATCCCGTAGGTTAGGAGATTAGATGTAATGAATATTATTGATAAGGTATTTGGAACACATTCAGAGCGAGAGCTTAAGAGAATTAAGCCTATCGTTGATAAGATAGAATCGTATAAGGATGCTATGGGGGCTCTTTCAGATGAGGAGCTTCGTGGAAAGACAGCTGAGTTCAAAGAGAGACTTGCAAATGGAGAGACATTAGATGACATCCTCCCAGAGGCATATGCTACAGTTCGTGAGGCAGGTAAGCGTGCCCTCGGCATGGAGCACTTCAGAGTTCAGCTTATTGGTGGTATCATCCTCCATCAGGGCCGTATCGCTGAGATGCGTACTGGTGAAGGTAAGACTCTTGTATCTACACTTCCAGCATATTTGAATGCTTTGGAGGGTAAGGGCGTTCACATCGTTACTGTAAATGATTACCTGGCAAAGCGTGATGCTGAGTGGATGGGAGAGGTTCACCGTTTCCTTGGTCTTACAGTTGGCGTTGTTCTTAACGACATGACAAAGGAGGAGCGTCAGGCAGCTTACAATTGTGATATTACATACATCACAAATAATGAGCTTGGTTTTGATTACCTCCGTGACAATATGTGCGTATATGAGAAGGACTTAGTTCAGAGAGGACTTCACTACTGTATCATCGATGAGGTGGATTCAGTTCTTATTGATGAGGCACGTACACCACTTATTATTTCAGGTACAGCAGCAGAAAGCTCTAACTTATATTCATTAGCAAATGATTTTGTAAGAAGATTACATGCAAAAACTATTGTAGAAGAAGATGCAAAAGATTTAGAACAGGCTGAAGATAATGAAAAGTATGATTATATTATAGATTTAAAAG
>JAEEGL017248955.1_pt1 | contig 15626 bp, 9 predicted proteins | sample 9134231 | NCBI WGS metagenome assembly JAEEGL01 (sample SAMN16246548, study PRJNA631951) | gut metagenome | biome: gut microbiome; feature: rumen; material: fiber-attached | host: Bos | place: Iran: Karaj | collected 2018-10
GACAATATGGAGCTGGAGATTGCCAACTACCTGAACAGCGTCAGTGATGCCCATCTCAGTGATGATACGAAGAGTAAAATTCGTGCTATGTTGCGTGAAGTCAGTGAGTTAGAGTCGATAGGTGATGCCTGCTTCAATATGGCGCGTACCATCTCGCGTAAGTATAACGGCAAGGAGGACCACTTCATCGAGAAACAGTACGACCACCTACACCAGATGATGGAACTGACCGACCAGTCGCTGACTCAGATGAACCGTCTGATGCAGGGCCGCAAGGAGTCGTTTGACGTGAACCGTACGTTCAATATCGAGAACGAAATCAATAACTATCGCAACCAGTTGAAGACTCAAAACATCACGGATGTCAACAATCGCGAATACACCTATGCCGTGGGTACCATTTACATGGACCTGATCAATGAGTGTGAGAAGTTGGGTGATTATGTTGTCAACGTCGTTGAGGCTCGTATGGGAACGCGCCAAAAGGACATTTGATAAAGTGTTTGTTCGCGAAATTTGTGAAATTCGTTGTTGAATAAAAAAATAAAGCGAAAAATTATATCTATTTTCAGATTTTTTGTTTATATTTGCACCCAAATAAGAAAAAACTATTCATATGAGGAAACTATTAGTATTATCAGTTGTTTTGTTGGCCTCAGTGCTGACAACGATGGCACAGGTGACAACCTCCAGTATCAATGGTAAGGTTGTGGCAGATGGCGAAGAAGTTATCGGTGCTACTATTACGGCTAAGCACGTTCCTTCCGGTACCACGTACAATGCTGTTACCAATATCCACGGTCGCTATACCATTCAAGGTATGCGTGTAGGTGGTCCCTACGAAGTGACAATCTCTTATTTAGGTTTCAGAACAGAGGAAATCAAGAATGTACAGCTGGCTCTTGGTGAGGCTAGTACCTTCAATGTTACCATGCAGGAGGATTCTAAGGTGCTGGGCGAACTGGTTGTAACCGGTAAGCAAACCATCGGTGGAAGCGGTGCAGCTACCAATTTCTCGCAGCAGCAGATTGAGAATGCACCGACGGTAAACCGTAATATTTACGATGTAGCCAAGTTGTCGCCGCTGGTGAACGTCAGCAAGTACGGTGGTATCTCTATTGCCGGAACCAATAACCGTTACAATTCATTCCAGATTGACGGTGTGGTAAGCAACGATGTGTTCGGTTTGTCAAGCGATGGTACGAATGGATCGCAGGCAGGCGGTAACCCCATCTCGATGGATGCCATCGAGCAGGTACAGGTGGTCGCCTCACCCTTCGACGTTCGTCAGAGTGGTTTTACTGGTGGTGCCATCAATGCCATCACCAAGAGCGGTACCAATAAGTTTACCGCTACGGCCTTCGGCTACTATACTAACGAGGATATGTATGGCCGCTGGAATCAGGTAACACAAAAGGAGGATAAACTGAGTAACCAGGCCGTGAAGACCTATGGTTTTACGGTGGGTGGCCCCATCATCAAGGATAAACTATTCTTCTTCGGTAGTGTGGAGCGCAAGGAACAGTCGTACCCCGCCTCATACTATGCGGGCATGGACGGTTACTTTATGACCACCGCATTAGCTGAGGCTATTGCCAAGCGCTATTATGAGGTGACGGGTATCCAGGAAAGTTGGGCACGCCCTGATATGGAGACCAAGAGTACTGGTGTCATGGCTCGTTTGGACTGGAACATCAGCAATAAGACCAAGCTGACCGTTCGCTATCAGCACAATCGTGCAGATAAAGACAATGCGTCATCCGGTAGGTATAAGTATTATTTCACCAATAGCAGACATAAGCTCAGTAGTCGTACTAACTCTTTTGTGGCTGAGTTGACGTCACACCTCAGCGACCAGTACTACAACGAGTTACGTGTTAGCGGTAACTTCGTACGCGACCATCGTGACGTACCTTATCAGGGGCCGACACTGTATATTACCAATGGTGAGAATGACTACGACGTGACCACTAATTCGTTCACTCAGACCGGTACTAACTCTGTGAATATAGGTACAGCCTATCAGGCAGGTATCAACTTCGTCAATCAGGATATTTGGACCATTGAGGATAATCTGTCCATCTACAAAGGCAACCACACCATTACGGTAGGTACGCACAATGAGTTCTATAACATGGAGAACGGTTTCATTACATACGCTAATGGCCAGTGGAACTATGCAGGCTATAGGAAAAATGTAGAAGGGAAAACGGTAACGGTTGGCGGCTTTACTGCTCTCTTCGAAGATAAAGCTAATTCGTGGGAGTGGAACTATGCAGATGTTGCTATTACAGGTACCCGCGAGTGGGGTGCTCCTATGAAGGCCGGTCAGTTAGGCTTCTATGTACAGGACAAGTGGGATGTCAATACCAACCTGCAGTTCACGTTAGGTTTGCGTGTCGATGCTCCCATCTATTTCAATAGTCCTTCGTGGAACAGTGAGTTCAACCTGACCAGCGTTGCCCTTGATAACGACCTCGTAGTAGGCCGTCGCCCGAAGACTACGCTGATGTTCTCACCGCGTTTTGGCTTCCGCTATTTCATGGACGATGCCCACAACTTCCTGTTGCGTGGTGGTGTCGGCATCTTCAACGGTCGTGCACCTTTCGTATGGCTGGTGAATGCCTGGGCAAACACTGGTATTGAAAAGAAGGGTACTACCATAGAAACAGAAGGTACAGTACCTAAGTTTGGTGAGTATGGCAGCAAGACGCCAGAAGAGGTGGCCGCTTCAGCATCCGGAACAGCTGGTAAGGCCGACATCAATACCGTTGACCGTAACTTCAAGTTCCCGCAGGTGCTGCGTGCCAACCTCGCTCTGGAGAGTCGTCTGCCTGGTGATGTGAAAGTCACATTGGAGGGTATGTTCTCGAAGAACCTTAATGGCGTATGGTTTCAGAACCTTGCCATTACGGATGCTGGCAAGACCATCTTTGCAGTTCCCGGCTACGCAAATTCGGCTATTCCTTTCTACTCTTACGATCCAGGTAGCTATAATAGCATCGTCAACCTGACGAATACAAACAAGGGTTACAGCTATCAGTTGACAGCGCGTATTGAGAAATCGTTCGACTTCGGTCTGAGCCTGATGGCTAACTACACCTTCGGCCATTCGTATGCCCTCAACGAAGGCGGTTCGAGTCAGGCATATTCCAACTGGTATGGTTATCTCTGCAAGGATCCTAACAAAGAGGAATTGGTATACTCTACCTTCGACGTGCCTCACCGCTTCATGGCTCAGATTGGCTATGACTCGAAACGCTACGGTGGCGGTCGTTGGCAGAGCCACGTATCACTGACCTATAATGGTGTGAGCGGTATGCGCTACAGTCTGCTGATGGATACAGGTAACCACAAACCGTCGTATAATGGTGACGGCCGTTCGGGCAACACCCTGCTCTATATTCCTACTGACGCAGAACTGGAGGCTATGAACTTTAGTTCAAAAGCCGACAGGGCTAAGTTCAAGCAATGGATTGAGAACGACGACTATGCGAGCGGACACCGTGGAGAATATGCTGAACGTAACTCGAATATGGCTCCTTGGGAGAATCAGTTCGACCTGCACTTCGCTCAGGACTTCTTCTACCTAAAGAATCGCGGTAGCAAGATTTCTCTGGTCTTCGATATCCTGAATGTGGCCAACCTGCTGAACCACGACTGGGGTACCAGCTATAGCAGTTCTACTGCTTTACAGATTCTGAAAGCAGATGCTGTAAAGGATGATGCAGCCGGCAATAAGTATGGTGTGTTCAGTTTCTCAGGACAGACCCCTCAAGTTAACAACATTGCTAGCCGTTGGCATATGCAGATCGGTATGCGCGTGACGTTCTAAAAGTAGTTAGAGAAGTTAACGAAGTTAGAGAAGTTAAAGTAGTTATAGTATATTAAAAAGTCAATGAAACTTAGAAAATTATTTGTTGCGGTGCTCACATTGTTGAGCACCGTAATGATGGTAGCTCAGGACATGTCGCAGCTACCCCAGATTCCTGTTGATCCCGATGTACGTATTGGAAAACTAGACAACGGTTTGACTTATTACATCCGCCATAATGCATGGCCCGAGCAGCGCGCCGAGTTTTACATTGCCCAGCGCGTTGGCTCTATTCAGGAAGACGACAACCAACGCGGTCTGGCTCACTTCCTGGAGCACATGGCCTTTAATGGTTCGAAGCACTTCAAGGGCAACGAGATGTTGCGCTGGTGTGAGAGTGTGGGTGTGAAGTTTGGTACCGACCTGAATGCCTATACCAGTACCGACCAGACGGTATATAATATAAGTAATGTACCCACGACGCGCGAGAGCATCATCGACTCGTGCCTGCTTATCCTTTTTGACTGGGCCGACGGTCTGTTGTTGGAGAAGGAGGAGATAGAGAAGGAACGTGGCGTCATCCATGAGGAGTGGCGTCTGCGCTCATCTGCTCAACAGCGCATGCTGGAGCGCGACCTGCCCAAGTTGTATCCTGGTTCGAAGTACGGCCACCGCATGCCGATTGGTCTCATGGAGATTATCGACAATTTCGAGCCTCCCTTCCTTCAGGCTTACTATGAGAAATGGTACCGTCCTGATAATCAGGCCATCATAGTGGTGGGTGACCTGGATGTTAATCAGGTAGAGCAGAAAATCAAGACGTTATTCTCGCCCATCGTTTTGCCTGAGAAACGTGCGTTGGTGACCGTAGAGCCGGTGCCCGACAATAATGAGGCCATCTATGTGATTGACAAGGATAAGGAGCAGCAGTACAATATCGTTGATGTGCTGATGAAGACAGAGGCTTTCCCGGATTCCCTGAAGGGTACTGTCGCTTATCTGCCAGCCCAGTATATTAAGAATGCTGCCGTCTCAATGCTCAACGACCGACTGAGAGAGTATGCCGAGAAGCCCGAGAGTCCTTTCCTGCAAGCTTCTGCAGGTTTTGGCCAGTATCTGCTGTCGCGTAGTGTGGATGCTTTTGAGTTGGGTGTCTTACCCAAGGACGGTCAGGCAGATGCTGCCCTCACGGCTGCTCTCACTGAGGCACGCCGTGCTGCTGAGTTTGGTTTCACACCGACGGAGTTTAGTCGCTATAGAGCAAACTATCTTAGCAATCTTGAGAAGGCGTATACTAATAAGGACAAACGTTACAATCGTCAGTTTGTGAATGCCTACGTGCAGAACTTCCTTAATCATGAGCCCATTCCCAGTATCGATTTCACCTATCAGACCATGAAGCAGGTGGTGCCGATGTTGCCAGTGGATATGCCTAATGAGGTCATCAAGGAATTGGTACTTCCTACTGACACCAATCTGGTGGTGCTCAACTTCAACAACGAAAAAGAAGGAGCCGTCTATCCTACAGAAGAGGGCTTGAAACAGGCTGTTGCCAAGGCACGTAGTGCACAGATAGAGGCTTATGTCGACAATGTGAAGGACGAGCCGCTGATTACCAACCTGCCTAAGCCTGGCACCATCAAGAAAGAGAAGAAGGATCGCTTTGGCTTTACCGAGCTGACGCTGTCGAACGGTGTAAAGGTGGTACTGAAGAAGACCGACCTGAAGAAAGATCAGGTATTGCTGGAGGGTTATGGCTATGGTGGCTCCGGCCTGTACGGTCTTGACGAACTGCCCAACCTCAACATGTTCAATGACGTGATAGGGGCCAGTGGACTGGGCAGTTTCTCGCATACCGAACTGGAGAAGGCCTTGGCAGGTAAGATTGCCGGCGCCTCGCTGTCGTTGAGCGCCTATCGTGAGCAGGTTAACGGCAGCTCGACGCCTAAGGATGTGGAGACCATGCTGCAGTTGGTATATCTCTATATGACTAACATCAACAAAGACCAGAAGTCGTACGACAATCTGATGCAGACTACCGAGGTGGCATTGAAGAATCGCCTGTTGCAGCCTGAGAACGTCTTCTCAGATTCGTTACGACTGACATTGGGCAACCATAGTCCTCGTGTAAAGACTTTTGATCTCGATGACCTCAAGAAGGTCAACTACGACCGTATCCTGCAGATTGCTAAGGAGCGTACGGCCAACGCTGCCGCCTTCACGTTTGACATCATCGGTAACTACGACGAACAGACCATCCGTCCGCTCATTTGTCAGTATCTCGGTTCACTACCCTCCCAGAAGACGGTGGAGAAGTCGAAGTGCATCAGCGATGACTTCACGGGTGTTGTCATCAACAATTTCAAACACAAGGCTGAGACGCCTAAGGCTATTGCCGTCATGTACTGGTATTCGAAGCAGATGCCTTTCAACCTCGAGAATAGCGTGAGGGCCTCGATTGCTGGACAGATTCTGCAAATGGAGTATCTGAAAAAGATTCGCGAGGATGCCAGTGCCGCCTATACTTGTGGTGCCAGTGCCGGTATCAGCAAAGATGACTTCGAGCAGTCTTCGTCTATCTATGCCTACTGTCCTATGAAGCCCGAGAAGGCTGATACCGCCCTCATGATCATGCGTGACGAGGTGAACGCTATGGCCAATACATGTGATGCCGACAAGTTGGCAAAGGTCAAAGAGTATTTGCTGAAGAATCATGCCGACCAGTTGAAGCAGAACGGCTACTGGCTTGGTCAGATCAATAGCTGGCGCTACCATGGTATCGACTTCCATACCGACTATGAGAAGGTGGTGAATGCCCAGACACCTGAAAGTATCAGTGCCTTCGTGAAAGAGTTGCTGAAGGCCGGTCATCATGCTGAAGTCATCATGATGCCAGCAGAATAATTATAAAATTGTAAAAAATGAGTTATTTATTTTCATCAGAATCAGTATCGGAAGGCCATCCCGACAAAGTGGCCGATCAGATAAGTGACGCTATTCTCGACCAGTTTCTTGCTTATGACCCACATGCCCGTGTGGCTTGTGAGTCGTTTGTCACCACTGGTCAAGTTGTCATCATGGGCGAGGTGCATAGTGAGGTGTATATTGACCTACAGACCATTGCCCGTAACACCATCAAGAAGATAGGCTATACCAAGGCCGAATATCAGTTCGACGGTAACTCCTGCGGCATTCTGACTGCCATTCACGAACAGAGCGATGATATCAATCGTGGTGTGGACAACGGCAATGAGGACGAACAGGGTGCTGGCGACCAGGGTATGATGTTCGGCTATGCCACCAACGAGACAGAGAACCTGATGCCTGTCAGCCTAGACTTGGCTCACTTGATTATGCGTACGTTGGCTGATATCCGCAAGGAAGGCAAGCAGATGACCTATCTGCGTCCAGACGCAAAGAGTCAGGTGACTGTGCAGTATAGTGACGCGGGTATCCCCGAACGCATTGATACCATTGTTGTATCGACTCAGCATGACGAGTTTGATCAGGATGACGAGCGTATGCTGGCTCGAATCCGTGAGGATGTCATCAATATCCTCATCCCCCGTGTGAAGGAGAATATACACTCGGAGAAGGTGCTGTCGTTGTTTGGTGACGACATCAAGTACTTCGTCAATCCTACCGGGAAATTCGTTATTGGCGGACCTCACGGTGATACCGGATTGACGGGGCGTAAGATTATTGTCGATACTTATGGTGGCAAGGGTGCTCATGGTGGTGGCGCTTTCTCAGGCAAGGACTCGTCGAAGGTAGACCGTTCGGCAGCCTATGCAGCCCGCCATATCGCCAAGAATATGGTTGCAGCTGGTGTGGCTGACGAGATGCTGGTACAGGTTAGTTATGCTATTGGTGTGGCCAAGCCCATGAATATCTATGTGAATACCTATGGCCGCTCGCGTGTAAAGATGACTGACGGGGAGATTGCCAAGAAGATTGAGACACTCTTTGACCTGCGTCCCAAGGCTATCGAACGTTCGCTGAAACTCCGTCAGCCCATGTATCTTGAGACGGCAGCCTATGGACATATGGGACGTCAGTGTGAGGTGGTGAAAAAGACCTTTACCAGTCGTTATCACGAAACGAAGACCGTAGATATCGAATTGTTTACGTGGGAAAAACTAGACCGCGTAGATGATATCAAACGTGCTTTCGGACTCTAAGCAATGGCATTGCAGCAAGACACAACCTATCTGCCGTTGCGCGACAAGGGCGTCGACATAGTCGACGTCCAATTGCCGCAGTACTATCGTGAGGGCTTCTTTTCGAAGGATACGCTCTTCCATCCCGAGTTGCCTGGAGGCCGCTATGGTGAGGCTGGTGACCCCATACCATATAGTATCCATAACGATAGTATCATTACTTCGATACTGCTGGGGTTCTTTATTTTGGCGGTCATTGCCTTTGCCAACATCCATGATTTCATAATCCGTCAGATCAAGAATTTCTTCTATATCCCTCACGATGATGTGTCGGAAATGGCCGAGACTGGTACCGAACTTCGCATACAGCTGTTTATGGTCTTGCTGAGCAGTCTGATGCTTTCGCTGCTTTATTATTTCTACACTATCCATTTCATAGGTGAAACCTTTGTCTTGCAGTCGCAATATCTTCTGATAGCTATCTATCTGTTGTTGATGATAGGCTATTTTGTGATAAAGTACATGTTATACACTTTGGTTAATAGGGTATTCTTTGATGGTAAAAGAAACAGACAATGGATTAAGACAAAACTGTTCATATCCTCTATGGAGGGTATGATACTCTTTCCTGCTGTCTTGCTACAGGTTTACTTCGATATGTCGGAGCGAAATGTTATCATTTATTTCGTAATTGTGCTGATTTTTGTTAAAATGATGACGTTTTTTAAGTGTTATGTGGTCTTTTTCCGAAGAAATGTCGTTAAATTGCAAATTATTTTGTACTTTTGTGCCCTCGAAATGGTACCTTTGCTTGCTTTTTGGGGAGCATTGGACATCGTGGCAAAGAGTTTGAAAATAATTTTTTAGGACAAAGTGATGATAAAGAAGATTCTGGTATCCCAACCTAAACCATCGAGCGAGAAGTCGCCCTATTACGATATTGCTCAAAGGTTCGACGTCGAACTGGTGTTTCGTCCTTTCATTAAGGTCGAGGGTATCTCAGCGAAAGAGTTCCGTACACAGAAGGTGAGTATTCTGGATTATACTGCTATCGTATTTACTTCGCGTCACGCCATTGACCACTTTTTTACACTGGCCAAGGAGTTGCGTGTGGCTATTCCTGAAGACATGAAGTATTTCTGTGTTACTGAGACGGTCTCGCTTTATATTCAGAAGTACGTCCAGTACCGCAAGCGTAAGGTGTTCTTCGGAACGACGGGTAAAATCGACGATTTGCTGCCCACGATGGTGAAGCATAAGGCAGAGAAGTATCTCGTTCCTATGAGCGATGTTCATAACGATAGCCTGGCTCAGTTGCTCGATAGTAAAAAGTTGAACCATACGGAGTGTGTCATGTATCGCACGGTGAGCAACGACTTTACACCCGAGGAGGTCAAGAGTTTCGACTATGACATGCTGATTTTCTTCAGCCCAGCCGGTATTGAGTCGCTCACGAAGAACTTTCCCAATTTCAAACAGGGCGATATAGCCATTGCCACTTTCGGACCTGCTACGGCTCAGGCCGCTCGTGAAGCAGGACTGCGTCTCGATGTCGAAGCACCGACTGAGAAATACCCCTCTATGACGGGCGCCTTGCAACACTATCTCCTCACCATTGAGGACTAACGAATTCCTGAAATTCGTGTAATTCGTGGTCGAGAAGAAATCAGGGTTCAGGAAACGGGAGCGCATAGTCAGTCTCAAGCTGATTGAGACGCTCTTCGGAGGCGGTGTCAGTCAGTCTGTGGCGGCTTTTCCGTTGAGAGCGGTATACATGCTCTCTGAACGCCAGCCCAATGAGGCTTCCGCCCAGTTGCTTATCAGCGTGCCGAAGAAACGCTTTCATCATGCCGTCGACCGGAACCGTGTGAAACGTCAGGTACGTGAGGCTTTCCGCCAGCATAAAGACTTGTTGTATCAGGCTATTCCTGATAACCAGCGATTGCTTCTGGCTTTCATCTGGATATCCGATGAGCACCATTCAACTGCTGAAGTCGAGCGCCGCGTTGTCAATCTGATGAAGAGAATTAAGGAAAACGTAGCACGGGCGTAGCGATATCCGAGGCCCCCGATGGAATATATTTCGTGAGATTCGATAGATTCGTGTTCGAAAAAAAGTATGCTTGTGGTCGTTAAACTTCTGTCCCGGCTCCTGGTGTTGCCCATCCGCTTCTACCAAATCTGCATTTCCCCACTTTTGGGACCTTCGTGCCGCTTTACGCCCACTTGTTCCGAATATGCAAGACAAGCTATTCTGAAGCACGGTCCTTTTCGCGGTCTATGGTTGGCCATCCGGCGTCTTATGCGCTGTCATCCTTGGGGGGGATCTGGTTACGATCCGGTACCATGAGGGCTTGAAGGAATCCCGAAATACTGATATCTCTGGAATAACGACATTAATAAAACAATAGAAATATGAAAAAGAACTTTGTTGAAGAACTGAAATGGCGCGGCATGCTGGCACAGATGATGCCAGGCACGGAAGAGCTGCTCCAGAAAGAGATGGTGACAGCCTATCTGGGTACCGCCCCCACGGCTGACTCCCTGCACATCGGCCACCTCTGCGGTATTATGATGCTTCGTCACCTGCAGCGTTGCGGTCACAGGCCTGTCATCCTCGTGGGTGGTGCTACTGGTATGATTGGTGACCCCTCTGGTAAGTCGCAGGAGCGCAACCTGCTGAACGATGAGACGCTGCGTCACAACCAAGAGTGCATCAAGGCTCAGGTGGCTAAGTTCCTGGATTTTGAGAGCAAGGACGAGAATGCAGCCATCATGGTGAACAACTATGACTGGATGAAAGACTTTACGTTCCTCGACTTCGCCCGTGAGGTGGGGAAGCATATCACTGTGAACTACATGATGGCCAAGGAATCGGTTCAGCAACGTCTGAACGGTACGGCTCGTGACGGCCTGTCGTTCACTGAGTTCACCTACCAGCTGCTGCAAGGCTACGACTTCCTATACCTCTATCAGCACTACGGCGTGAAGTTGCAGTTGGGCGGCAACGACCAGTGGGGTAATATGACTACCGGTACTGAACTGATTCGTCGCACCTTAGGCAACGACGTCGAAACCTTCGCTCTGACCTGTCCGCTCATTACTAAGAGCGACGGTAAGAAGTTTGGTAAGACGGAATCCGGCAATATCTGGCTTGATCCCGCCCGTACCACCCCGTATAAGTTCTACCAGTTCTGGTTGAACGTGAGCGATGAGGATGCTGAGCGTTACATCAAGATTTTTACCTCATTGGAGAAGGACGTTATTGATGCCCTCGTCGAGGAACACAAGCAGGATCCTGGTCGCCGTGTGCTACAGAAGCGCTTGGCTGAGGAGGTTACCGTGATGGTACACTCGCAGGAAGCCCTTGATGCAGCCATCGAGGCTTCGAGCCTGCTGTTCGGTAAGAGCACCAAGGAGGGACTTGAGAAACTCGATGAGCAGACCTTCCTCGATGTCTTCGACGGTGTGCCCCAGTTTGAGATAACAAAGGACCAGTTGGGACAGCCCGCTATTGAAATGTTTACTACTGTGGCTCCCGTGTTCCCTTCTAAGGGTGAGATGCGCAAGATGGTACAGGGTGGTGGCGTCTCGTTGAACAAGGAGAAGCTCACCGACCAGAATCGTCCTATTACCTCCGACGACCTCATTGATGGTAAGTACCTCTTGGCTCAGAAAGGCAAGAAGAACTACTTCCTGCTTATTGTCAGATAAGAAAAAGCTGCGGAAATATTTGGCGGTTTGCAAAAAAATAACTAATTTTGCAGCCGAATTGCGAAAACGGTGTCCAATGGTGTAATGGTAGCACAACAGGTTTTGGTTCTGTTTGTGGTGGTTCGAATCCGCCTTGGACAACTTTTTACCGACAGTAAAGTCTGATTTTACCGGCATTAAACCTTGAGTTTAGTGCCGGTAAAGTTTTGTTTTATAATTGCTTTAAGTATTAATCTATTTTAAAACGTATGATAAAAAGGTGGAGAATTGAAATAAAATGATTATCTTTGCAACATCAAAACAAGCTATGACAAGTTTTTCAAATAACAATATAAACAGATCTATTATGGCAAACATTTTTTCATTAGAGGGCAAGAATGCCTGGATTACCGGCGCTTCTTACGGCATCGGTTTCAACATTGCCAAGGCCTTTGTTGCTGCTGGCATTAAGAACATTATCTTCAACGACATCAACGAGGCTGCTTTGGAGCGTGGCTTGGCCAACTATAAGGAGGCCGGCATTACGAACGTTCATGGTTACGTTTGCGACGTGACGGATGAGAACGCTGTGAAGGCTTTGGTAGAGAAAATTCATGCTGAGGTTGGTCAGATTGATATCCTCGTAAACAATGCAGGTATCATCAAGCGTATCCCCATGCACGAGATGAAGCGCGCTGAGTTCCAGCAGGTCATCGACGTCGACTTGGTAGCTCCCTACATCGTATCGGCTGCCGTACTGCCTGAGATGATGGAACGCAAGGAGGGTAAGATTATCAATATCTGTTCGATGATGTCTGAATTGGGTCGTGAGACTGTTTCTGCCTACGCTGCTGCGAAGGGTGGCCTGAAGATGCTGACCCGCAACATCTGCTCGGAGTATGGTGAGTATAATATCCAGTGTAATGGTATTGGCCCGGGCTATATTGCCACTCCACAGACAGCTCCGCTGCGTGAGAAGCAGCCCGATGGTAGCCGTCATCCGTTCGATAGCTTTATATGCGCCAAGACGCCCGCTGGTCGCTGGCTCGATCCAGAGGAACTTGGTGGTCCCGCAGTATTCCTTGCCTCGCACGCTTCTGATGCCGTTAACGGCCACGTGCTCTATGTAGACGGTGGTATCCTCGCCTACATTGGCAAGCAACCCTAATCCACATATTAGTGGTATTTAGTTAATTAAGTAATGATGTTGGAATGTGTTTCCAACACAGCGCTCGGGTATTCGTGAGAATATCCGAGCGTTTGTTTGAAAATATCGCGTGATTTATTTTGTGTTTTGCTTTCTTATTCGTAACTTTGTGGCCTAATAATATTCCTAAATATGCAGATAATTAAACTAAAGACCGCTACGGCGTGTTTCATGATGCTTATGACAACAACAATCTATGCACAGCAGGTGCCGCAACTACGTGCAGACAATATCGATGACGTGCTGAAGGCGATGACGCTGGAAGAGAAGGCAAAGCTTCTGGTAGGTGGTGCCAACAAGTTCTTTTCGTCAAGTGCTGTAGTCGGCAATGAGGCCACGCTGGTACAGGGTGCTGCAGGTACATCACCCGAAATACCCCGTCTGGGTATTCCGGCAACGGTATTGACCGATGGTCCTGCCGGTGTACGTATCGACCCGACACGCAAGGACGACACGCAGACCTATTATGCCACAGCATTCCCCATTGGCACCTGTTTGGCATCCACGTGGAATACAGAACTGGTGGGCCGTGTAGGTGAAGCCATTGGTAACGAGACCAAGGAATATCGTTGTGACGTGATATTGGGTCCAGGCATGAACCTGCACCGCAACCCGTTGTGTGGACGCAACTTCGAATACTACAGCGAGGACCCATTGGTAACAGGTAAGATAGCTGCAGCCTATATCAATGGTGTACAGCGTCAGGGCGCAGGCGTTTCGGCTAAGCACTTTGCCGTGAACTCGCAGGAGACCGACCGTACAGGTGTCGACGAGCGGGTCAGTCAGCGCGCAGCCCGTGAGTTGTACCTGCGTGGCTTCGAGATTGCCGTCCGCGAGAGCAATCCTTGGACCATCATGTCGAGTTATAACAGAGTAAATGGTGAATACTCGATGGGTAATCACGACCTGCTGACCAAGATACTGCGTGACGACTGGGGCTTTAAGGGTATCGTGATGAGTGACTGGATAGGTATCCGCCGTGGATTGACCACCGTGAGCGAGGTGCAGGCTGGTAACGACTTGATGGAACCCGGGCAACCGGCACAGGTGCAGGAGATTATCGCTGGCGTTAAGAACGGTCATCTGGATATCAAGGATGTCGACCGTAATGTGCGTCGTATGTTGGAGTATATTGTGAAGACACCGAGCTTTAACAAGTATCCCTATACAAACAAGCCCGATCTCAAGGCTCATGCCGCCATCACGCGACAGGCTGCTTGTGAGGGTATCGTCCTGCTGAAGAACAATGGAACCTTGCCTTGGAATTCTCAGTTCTCAACTCACAATTCTCAATCCATTAAGACTGTCGCGCTGTTTGGCGAGAATAGCTATGACTTTTTCTCAGGCGGTACGGGTTCTGGTTGCGTACACCCACCATATGTAGTGGATATGCTGACAGGTCTGAAGAATGCGGGTATCGCATCACCAGAGACTATGACAGACATCTACCGTAAATATATAGAGTACGCGCGCGTAAAATTTCAGGCCGAGCGTCATCCAGGAAAATGGTTCCAGCAAGAATACTTTGGACAGCAGAAATATCCGGAGATAGGCCTTTCACCTATTGCCATTGAGCGTGAGGCAGGTAAGGCTGATGCCGCTATCATAACAATTGGCAGACAGGCAGGCGAGGGTATCGATCGTGACATCACGACGGAGTTTAACCTTGTACCAGAGGAAAAGGCGCTAATCATGGATGTTTGTAACGCTTTCCATGCCGTAGGCAAGCCTGTTGTCGTGGTCATCAATTCTGGTAGCGTCATTGAGACGGCTTCATGGAGCGGCTATCCTGATGCCATCATCTGTGCCTGGCAACCAGGTATGGAGGGTGGAAATTCAATTGCTGACCTGCTGACAGGTAAGGTATGTCCGTCGGGACGTCTCACCATGACATGGCCTTTGGCGGCTACCGATCATCCTTCGACGAAGAATTTCCCCTTGAACGATGACCTCTTCTCGTTCAGTAATATGAAGAACGACGGCAGACCTGTACCGGGTCATGACTTCACCAATCATGAAGAGGACATCTATGTCGGTTATCGTTACTTCGATACTTTCGGTAGGACGGTGGCCTATCCCTTTGGTTATGGCCTGTCGTATACCACATTCGACTATAGCAAACCGACGGCTAAAGTGACTGGTGATGGGGTGACCGTTACCATTACCATTAAGAATACGGGCAGTATGGCTGGCAAGGAGGTAGTCCAGGTGTATGTCTCCGCTCCTGAAGGACAGCTAGAAAAACCCGTTAAGGAATTGAAAGCTTTTGCTAAAACGCATGAACTGCAGCCAGGGGAGAGTCAGACGCTGGTGATGACCATTCCTGTGCGTTTGTTGGCAAGTTTCGATGAGGCTAACAGTCAGTGGCTTTCTGAGGCAGGTGCTTACAATGTGCAGATAGGTGCAAATATCGCCGATGTCCGGGCTACGGCACAATTCAAACTGACCAAGGCCTATACCGAGAAAACCAGCAATGCCCTGCAGCCGAAGCAGAAACTTAACGTGCTGAGGCAAACGAAATGAAGACCATAAAACAAAAAATAGAGGCTTTCATATGATAGCCTCTATTTTTATTTTTATTTTACAAAATGCAGCTTACTTCACAGCGTCAGCGAGCTCAGCACCAGCCTTGAACTTAGCAACCTTCTTAGCAGCAATCTTAATCTTCTGCTTGGTAGCGGGGTTGATACCTTCACGAGCGGGCTTCTTAACAACGTCGAATGTACCGAAACCTACGAGCTGTACCTTGTCA
>JAEEGL013424502.1_pt1 | contig 15625 bp, 11 predicted proteins | sample 9134231 | NCBI WGS metagenome assembly JAEEGL01 (sample SAMN16246548, study PRJNA631951) | gut metagenome | biome: gut microbiome; feature: rumen; material: fiber-attached | host: Bos | place: Iran: Karaj | collected 2018-10
AATTATATAGATTATGGTTCATTTGTTATGCTTAAAACATTTATTCCTAATGATATAGATTTACCTATTTTAGATATGGGTTCTGGTTATGGTCCAATAGGTATAACTGTATCAAAACTTTATAATAAAAAGGTTGTAATGTGCGAAATTAATGAAAGAGCATATAATTTATCATTAGAAAATATAAAAACAAATAATGCCAATTGTGAAGCATTTAATTCTGATTTATATGAAAAGATTAATGATTTAACATTTTCATCAATTATAACTAATCCACCTATTAGAGCTGGAAAAAAGGTTGTTTTTGATATTTATGATGGAGCATACCAACATTTAGCATTAAATGGAGAATTATGGGTTGTAATTCAAAAGAAGCAAGGAGCACCATCATCTAAAGATCATTTAGAAGAATTATTTGGAAATTGTGAAATTGTTTCAAAAGATAAAGGATATTATATTTTAAAAAGTATAAAAAAATAAAACAAAAAGGCCATCGTGGCCTTTTTTGATTTTTAATAATAAAGCTTATAGTTACTTATATATTATAAATTTATCTTTCTTTTTCTTTTTTAAATATATTTTCATGAAGAATGATAATTTAAAATCTAAAGCATTATAAGGGCAATGATCTATACATTTTAAGCATCTAATACAATTATTGTCTGTTTTACCATTGATAATATTTTCACAAATCTCATGGCATTTATTACAATTAATACATTTATTATTTTTAATGATTTTAATGGCTATTTTATGTCTTAAAATTGGAAATAGGTTTGCGAAAGGATTTTTAAATGATTTTTTAATTTTAATTTCTTTGTCATTATTCATATTTAAAATAATATCATCTATTTTTTTAAAATCACTAAATCTTAAATCATTTTTTATATAAGAATGCTTAGTTGGAATATATGAAGCAGAAACTATTTTAGCATTTAAAATCTTTTTAACATCATTTAATACATTACCAAAGCTCATTTTTCCATATGTAGCAATAATAATAGCTTTTTTAGCTTTTAATTTTTTAATTAAAGGTTTTATCGTTTTAGGGATGCTTTGATAATGAATTGGAAAGATTAAATATATGAAATCAAAATCATAATTATTTAAATTTGAAATATTTATTAATTCATATGATGTTTTAATAGAAATATATTTAGCAATATTATATGATTCTAAAGTATTAGAATAATAAATTATAGCGTTCATTTTATAAAATCCTTCATAATTTGACATTCAGGAATTTCTTCTAAAGAAAAGCCTAATGAATTTTTAATTTCTTTTATAGCATCCTCTTTTGATAAGCATTTATTTTGAGATGCGATAGCCATCTCAATTGCTGAAAAAGGAATAAGCGTTGATTTCATATGATAGAAGCGATTAAATTGAGAATATTCTTTACATTTTTCAATTTTACAGCTTGTATGTAACCCTTTATTAATATCTTCAGGTGCTACCCAACCACATTCTTCAACAATTAGATTTTTGATATCCTTCCAATTATATTCTCCACCTGATATTTCATTAAAATCTATTTGAACAAATCTTGGAATGTTTCCAGACCAAGAAGAAGATCTAATTGCTCTTTTTAAAGGTTTTGTTAGAAGTGGAATTTCTCTTATTGAATCACAAACATTAGTTAATAAATCATTTTTATAAGGAGAAAGCTTTTGAATTTTACTTGCTTTATTAAGCTGCTTCATGGTTAATAATGTTTGAAGCTGTCCTTGTTTAAATGGCTTATGTAAAGTCAAGATTCTTCCTAAATTAATTAAGAAATTTAAAGGCTTATTATATGGTAGGTTATAGGCTAGTAAAGGTGCTATATGATTATAATATAATCCTGCAACTTGGGCTGGCTCATTTCCAACAACAAAGTAAGGAACTTTATTTATAACTAATTCTGGATAAAATAGAATATAAGCTAATGAAGGACATGCACATGTATTTTCATTTTTAGAATATAAAATTTTATAAAATTCTTTAAGTACATCATTAGAAACATATCTTGTTATGAATTCTACGCTATTAAGATTCTTTTTAGCATTATCAATTGATAATTTAGCACTTTCTGACATATATGGTATTTCCCATGTTAAAGCTAAAACGCGAAGCTTTAAAACTTTAGATAAATAATATAATAAATAAGTAGAATCTTTACCACCTGTATAAAATACAGCTACATCGAATCTTGATTTTTTGCTTCTTTTAAATGTATTAACAATAGGATTTACTCCTTTTAATTTAGCTAAAACATCTTTTGTTTGACAAATAGGGCATAATCCCAATTCATTAAATTCAACACCTGGAAGAATATAATCATTCATTGAGCATTCTTTACAAAATGTTGCTTCATCTAATGAGGTTGGTATTTTTTTATAATTTTTTTCTTCAACAACTATGCCTTCATCAATTAAATTTTTTAAAATGCTTAATTCTTTTTCATTTAAAGAAGTAGGAAGCTTTTTAATTATATTTAATTCTTTTTTATTTAATTTAATAACGTTTTTAAATAAATTAATTTTATTACGTAATCCATAATAAAAAAGTTTAGTATTATTTAATTTCCATCTAGATTGTAAAATGTACATAATAAATCCCCTCAATTTATATTTTTAAGTAGTGCTTTTTCTATATTTTAACATAACTATATTTAAAAAGCATTAAAAAAGGCTATGATAATTCATAGCCTTACAACCTTACATTATTATTTATAAAAATTATAATGTTACAGTTAATTTAACTTCAACATAACCATCTTTTATTTCAATTTGTTTATTTAAATGATTTTCAGCAATTGATAATAATATTAAAGATGAATCATTGAAATATGATTCAAAATCTAATGTAACAGCTTTTGTTTTTGAATCAATTTTTAACAAATCAGAATCAATATTATTTTCTAAATATTCTAATAATGATGTTTGTTCATCATTATTTAAATTAATAGAACCAATTTGGCTTTTAACTAAAGTTGTTTTAATTATATATCCATTCTCTATATTTGATGCATCAAGTGAAAAATCCATTTTTATTTCTTTACCATTTAAATCCAATACTAAAGTTAATAATAATTTATGATAAGAAGAAGTAATATAAATATTTCCAATAGTTATATAATTGATTGAATTATTTTTTATAAAGGTGAATGTTTTACCAATAATTTCTTGATCATCTATAATAGCATTTATATCTGAATCAGTTAATTGAACATTAAATGTATTAGGAATTAATGGGTTAAATCCAATTAAGGATGATGCTATAACTGCAACTAAATCTACATTATTTCTTTTTACAATTCCTGTATATGATTGAATATTAGAAATACCTATTGATGACATATCTATATCTTTAATTTTATTTTTTTCTTCATCATTAAGATTAGTGTATCCTCTTACTAAATAGTCTACAACATATGATGCTTGTTCATTATTTATTATTTTATTTTCTAATAATTTTTCAGCCTTTTTTATAGCGTTAGCTTCAGGATTTGAATTATTTTCAAATGATTTATCATTTAAAATAGTAGATGATAATGTATTTAAGTTAATTATAAAGCCTTTTTCTTTTCCACTAAAATTAATATCATATAAATCCTTATTTTCTTTTATAACATCAATAATTGCTTTATATAATGGATTATTATCTAGATATTTCATAATAAAATCAAATAAATCGCTTGTTTTAATATCTATATAGAATTTACCATCCTTATAATCACAATCTGTATTAAAGCCTTGTTTTGATAATTCTTTTTCAACAATTGATGGATCAAATGATTTTTCTAATGTACTTTTAATTAAAAAGAAATTAGAATTAACTTTACCTATTTTGGCATCAGTTATAACAAGAGTGAATGAATCATCATTTTTAGTTATATTCATTGTTGCTATTAAACATGTTTCATAAAAATATAATTTTAATGGAACATATAATGTTACTGTATCGTTAGTATCAATATCATCATCTAAATTATCATATGTTGTATACATATTCATGATTTTAACTGGATCTAGATTTATTGAATTTGATATTGAACCTAATAATGAATTTAATGTTATAACATCAAATGTATATGATAATTTATCATCTTTTGCTGTTTCTAACGCATTATAATTTAAATATGAAATTGAATCTTCAATAGTATCATCAGTTTTTGTACCTTTATTTGAATTATCAAATAATAAGAAGCTAATAATTATCAAAACGATAATTAATAATAAGATTATAGATAATACTAGCCCTATAATAAATTTAATAATTTTTTTCATAACCATCGCCTCGTATTTAAAATTATAACACAAATTAATAAAAATTATCACTTTTAAATAGTTTTTAACAAATTGTTATTAACAAAATGATAAAAACAATAGACTTATCATTTGAAATGTTATAAAATATACACAAGAAATGAGGTATTTTTTTATGTTAAAAGAATATGGTTATGTAAGAGTTGCCGCAATCGTTAATCAAATTCATCTTGCTGATGTTATTTATAATGTAGATGAAATTAAAAGATTGCTTGATGAAGCAATTTCTAAAGGAGTAGAAATTGCCTGCTTCCCTGAGCTTTCTTTATGTGGATATACTTGTCAGGATTTATTTTTAAATGATGATTTATATAATAATTGTATTAAAGGATTAAAAGAATTAAAGGATTATAGTAAAAATAAAGATATTGTTTTTATTGTAGGTTCACCTATTAAGGTTGATAATGCATTATATAATTGTGCTATAAGTATTACAAATGGTCATATTATAGGTATAACTCCTAAATCATTTATACCAAATTATAATGAATTTTATGAAGCTAGATATTTTAATTCAGCTTCACTATTAAAGAAGAATAATATTATGCTTTTAGATGAAGATGTTATTATATCTAATATGCTTTGTTATAAATGTGATAATTTTGATTTAACTTATGCAATTGATATTTGTGAGGATTTATGGATGAGCATGAGCCCATCTAATTTTACAACTATTAATGGTGCTAATTTAATTTTTAATTTATCAGCTTCAAATGAAACTGTTGGTAAAGCAAATTATAGAAAAGATTTAGTTAAGGTTCAAGCAGGAAAAACTATTTCAGCATATGTTTATGCATCTTCAGGTTTTTCTGAATCAACTTCAGATATTATTTTTTCAGGTCATTCTATTATTGCAGAACCATCAGGTGACATTGTTGAATCAGAAAGATTTTCAATGGAATCAAATATGATTATATCTGATATAGATATATTTAGAATTAATAATGATAGAATTAAAGAAAGAAGCTATGAACAAATTAAAATTAATAAAGATTTTTATGAAACATCATTCCATTTAGGAAAGAAAAATAATGTTTTATTAAAGAAATATGAAAAGAAGCCTTTCTTAGCTCATAGTAAAGAAGGATTAGATGAAATATTTAATATCCAAACAATGGCATTAGCTAAAAGAGTTTTACATTTAGGTAAATCAAAAATGGTAATTGGTATTTCAGGTGGTTCTGATTCTACATTGGCATTTTTAGTATGTTTAAATGTTTGTAAGGTATTAAAAATGGATCCATCTAATGTTATAGCAATAACAATGCCTGGATTTGGTACATCTAATAGAACATATACAAATTCTAAAAATTTAATTATTGAATCAGGAGCAACTTTTAAAGAAATATCTATAAAGGATGCTGTAATACAGCATTATAAAGATATTGAACAGCCAGCTGATAAATATGATATTACATATGAAAATGCTCAAGCAAGAGAAAGAACTCAAATTTTATTTGATGTTGCTAATAAAGAAAATGGTATTGTTGTTGGTACAGGAGATATGAGTGAGCTTGCTTTAGGATGGGCAACATATAATGGAGATCATATGTCTAATTATGGTGTTAATGCATCTATTCCTAAAACATTAGTAACAACATTAATTGCTCATGTTAGAGATAAGGAAACTGGTTTAATTAAAGAAACATTAACTGATATTTTAAATACACCTATTTCTCCTGAATTATTACCTTTAGATGAAAAAGGAAATATTAAGCAAGATACTGAAAAAGCTATTGGACCTTATATTTTACATGACTTTTTCTTATATCATTTCTTAAGATATGGTGCATCTTTAAAGAAGGTTTATTTCTTAGCTAAAACAGTATTTAAAGATGATTATAAGGAAGAAGGAATTAAAGCTTGCTTAAAATTATTTGTTAGAAGATTCTTCACTCAACAATTTAAGCGTAATTGTCTTCCTGATGGAATAAAAGTAGGAAGTGTATCTTTATCTCCAAGAGGAGATTTAAGAATGAGTAGCGATACATATTATGGAATGTATTTAAAGGAGCTTGAGAATTTATGAAAATAGGTGTTTATGGAGGTTCTTTTAATCCATGTCACTTAATGCATAAAAGATTAGTTTTAGAATTATTAGAAAAAAATTATTTTGATAGAATAGTTATTATTCCAACTGGAAATTTTTATAAAAAGAGTAATTTACTTAAGGGTGAAGAAAGAATTAAAATGTTAGAAATAATGTTTAAGGATAATCCAAGAGTAATTATTTCTGATTATGAATTTAAAAACAATTTAATATGTACCTATAGAAGCTTAGATTACCTACAAAATATGTATAAAGGTGATGAATTATATTTTATTTTAGGTGGAGATAATATTAAACAATTCCATACATGGAAAAGATATGAATATATTTTAGATACATATAATTTATTAGTAATTAATAGAGTTGGTCTTGATATAAAAGAAGAAATTGAAAAATATTCTAAATATAAAGGAAATCTTTTATGTGTTAATTTAGATTTAGATGATACATCATCAAGTGTTATAAGAGAGTGCTTCTATAATGGTAATGATTTAGATGCTAAAAAATATTTAGATAATGATGTATATGAATATATTATAAAAAATGGTTTTTATCATAAGGATTATAAACCAAAAGAAATATCTAAGCCTATGACAGATGAAGAATTCTTAAAAGAATATAATTCAGATATGTATGAAAAAATGAGTATAACAACAGATATTACTTTATTTTCTGTATCTGATATATCTAAAAATAATTATAGAACTATTAATAAAAAAGCATTTAGTGTTTTACTTGTAAAAAGAACAACACCACCATTTATGGGAAAATGGTGTTTGCCTGGTGGCTTTTTATCTTTAGATGAAACACTTCTTGATTGTGCAAAAAGAGTTTTATTTACAGAAACAAATCTAGATGATATTTATCTTGAACAGCTATATACATTTTCAGAAATAGATAGAGATATTAGAGGAAGAGTATTATCTTGTAGCTATTTAGGATTAGTTGATAAGGCTAAGGTCCAAGATAAATTAAGAGATAATGCTAAATTCTTTAATATTTCACTTGAAGAAGAAAATGATATTATAACAATTAATTTTAAATCTGATGATGAATCATTTACATCAAAGGTTTTAAAAATTAAAAATCAATATGGAATTTATTCTTATAAAGCAATTGATAATAATTATTTAGCTTTTGATAATTTATGTGTTATAGTAAGATCTATTAAAAGATTACAAAATAAAATAGATTATACAGATATAGTATTTCATATGATGCCAGAAGAGTTTTCTTTAAAGGAATTACAATTGGTATATGAGGCAATATTAGATAAAAAATTATTAGACCCTGCCTTTAGAAGAACTATTAAGGATAAAGTAATAAAAACAGATAATATAAGAATAGATGGTGGTCATAGACCAGCTCAGCTATTTAAATATAAAGGAGAATACAATGACTAAAGAAGAAATGTATGAAGATATAAGAAAATGGAAAAAGGAAAAGAATGCTATTATTTTAGCTCATTATTATCAAAATGATGATATTCAAGAAATAGCTGATTATGTTGGTGATTCTTTAGCTTTAGCTCAAAAGGCAGCTAAAACAGATGCTAAAATTATTGTTTTTTGCGGTGTACATTTTATGGCTGAAACAGCTAAAATTTTATCACCAGATAAAAAGGTGTTGCTTCCTAATATGAATGCTGGCTGTGTAATGGCTGATATGATTAATGCTGAAAGATTAAAAGCATATAAGGAAAAGAATCCTGATACATTAATTATGGTATATGTTAATTCAACAGCTGAGGTTAAGGCTTTATCTGATGTATGTGTAACATCATCTAATGCCTTAAAGATTATTGATCATTATGCAAAGGATGGAAAGAAAATATTATACTGTCCTGATCAAAATTTAGGTAAATATGCAATGAAATTAAAAGGTTATAAATTTGATGTTTGGCCAGGATTTTGTAGAATTCACCATAATCTAGATTGTGGTATGGTTAAAAGAATGAAAGAAAAATATCCTAATGCTTTATTTGTTGCACACCCTGAATGTCAGCTTCCAGTTTTAGAAATGGCTGATTATGTTGGTTCAACAAAGCAATTAATTGAATATGTTACTGCAAGTGATAAAAAGGAATTCATTGTTGGTACTGAGCAAGGTGTATTATATGAAATGAAGAAGAGAAATCCTGATAAAACATTTATTCCTTTATCAAAAACACTTCTTTGCGGTCAAATGAAGATGACTACATTAAAGCATTTATATGATTGCTTAAAGGATGAAACAAACGAAATTAATTTAGATGAGGAAATAAGAATTAAGGCTAAAAATTGCCTTGATAGGATGCTTGAATTAAGCTAGGTGGTTAATATGAATATTAAAAAATATGATGTTGTAATTATTGGTGGAGGCTTAGCTGGTATTTATACAGCTTTAAACCTTAATAAAGATTTAAAAATTGCTATTTTAATTAAAGATTTAATTGATAGAGGTTCTTCAAATTTAGCTCAAGGTGGTATTGCTGCTGAGGTTGATTTTGATCCTGATAGAATTGAAGAACATTATAATGATACTTTAAGAGCTGGTTCTTATTTAAATGATCCTAAGGCTACAAGAGTTTTAGTTGAAGAAGCATCAGGTGCTATTAATAGATTAATCGAATTAGGTGTTAATTTTGATAGAGATAAAGATGGTAATTTAGTTAAAACATTAGAGGGTGGTCATAGATCAAGAAGAATATTACATGCTCATGGTGATGCAACAGGAGCATCTGTTATGGCTGATTTAAGAGAAACACTATATAAACAGCCTAATATAGACGCTTTTGAAGATGAAATGGCTTATCGTTTAATTGAAAATGAAAATAAGGTTTGTGGTGTTGCTGCAATTAATTTAAAAAATGAAGTAACAGCATTCTTATGTAATAATGTAGTTATCGCAACAGGTGGATTAGGTGGAATTTATAAGAATTCTACAAATGAAAAATTTGCTTGTGGTGATGGTATCGCATTAGCTTATAGAGCTGGTATTGAAATAAAAAATATGGAATTTGTACAATTCCATCCAACTGGCTTATATGAAGAGGATAAGCAAGGTCAAAGATTCTTAATCAGTGAAGCTGTAAGAGGCGAAGGCGCAATACTTAAAAATATTGAAGGCGAACGCTTCATGGCTAAATATGATAAAGAAAGAATGGAGCTTGCTCCAAGAGATGTTGTATCTCAAAGTGTATATAGAGAAATGTTTGATACATGGAGTGATCATGTATATTTAGATATAACATCTAAGCCAAGAGAATTCTTAGAAAAGAGATTCCCATCTATTTTTGCTAAATGCTTATCAATTGGAATTGATATGAGTAATGATTTAATTCCTGTTGCCCCAATTGAGCATTTCTTATGTGGTGGTATTCAAACTGATATTTGTGGTAGAACAAATAAAGAGCACGTATATGCTGTAGGTGAGTGTGCAAACACAGGTGTTCATGGTTCCAATAGACTTGCATCTAATTCACTTCTTGAATGTATTGTTTTTGGTGGAAGAGTAGCTAAAGAAATTAATAATGATAAATTCAATAAGGCTACAATTAATTTTGATGTTAAAGAATCAGATGCTAAGGCTCGTCAATTCAATTTCAAATCTATAAGAGTTGAAATAAGAGAATTAATGGATAAATATGTTTCTATTGTAAGAACTACAAGAGGACTTGAAATTGCTAAGGAGCGTATTGATACACATTATAATAACTTAAAGAAAATCCATGTTTTATCAAGATATTATTATGAAACATTAAATATGGCAACATGTGCTAAATTAATAACAGATGCTGCTTTAGCTAGAACTGAATCAATTGGTTCACATTATAGAATTAATTATAATATGGACTTAAATGTTGTTGATAATATCATTAAAAATGCTATTAAAGAAGATATGCCTTCAGGTGATATTACAACAGATAATCTAATTCCTTTAGATCATCAATCAAAAGCTTTCTTTATTGCTAAAGAAGAAGGTATTATTTCAGGTACTGAGGTTGTAAAAAGAGTATTTGAAATAATTGGTGGAAAATTCAATATTGAATTTAAGGTAAAAGATGGAGACCATGTAAAGCCTAAGGATTTAATTGCGACAATTGAAGGTGATACAAGAACTATTCTAAAGGGCGAAAGAGTATCCTTAAATTTAATGCAAAGAATGTCTGGTATTGCAACTGAAACTAATAAATATGTTAAAGAGCTTCAAGGAAATACTAAGATTTTAGATACAAGAAAAACAACTCCTAATTTACGTTATTTAGAAAAACTAGCTGTTACTCATGGTGGAGGAACTAATCATAGATATTCTTTATCTGATATGGTAATGATTAAAGATAATCATATTGATGCTGCAGGTTCTATTACAAAGGCTGTAGAAACAATTAAACCAAAGGTTAATGTTAAAATAGAAGTTGAAGTTGAAACATTAGAACAATTTATGGAAGCATTAAATACAGAATGTGATATTATTATGCTTGATAATATGACAACTGAATTAATGCAAAAATGTGTAATTTTAAATAATGGCAAGAAAAAGCTTGAAGCATCAGGTAATATGACAGTTTCAAGAATTAAAGAAGTATCAGCAACTGGTGTTGACTTTATCTCTGTTGGTGCTATAACTCATTCAGTAAAAGCATTAGATATTTCTCTTAAATTCCATAATATTAAATAATTATAAATGGCTCAGCAAAACACGTTATCAATCGAGATAACGTGTTTTTTTGTTTTATTTTTTTTAATTATTTGTTAAAATGTAAGTTGGTGATAGAATGAATGTTTTACTAGATTTAGATGGCACATTGCTAGATTTTCATGCAAGTGAAGCTATTTCTTTAAAAAATACATTAAAGAAATTTTTAAATTATGATGCAAATGAAGATGATATTTCATATTTTAGAAATGTTAATGAGGAGCTTTTTTTAAATTATTCAGAAGGCAAAATGCAAAGAATAGCATTTCAAAGAAAAAGATTTGAGCTTATGTTTAAAAAATTAAATATGGATGCTTCATATGAGGATGCAAATTTGTTTTATGTTAATGATTTACAACATCAGGCTGCATTATATAGTGATACTATTGAAGCGTTAGAATATTTATCTAAAAAGCATAATATATATATTGCGACAAACGGACAAAAGATTGTTCAAAAGGGAAGAATAAAAGAAGCTAATATAGAAAAATATATAAAAGGATTATATGTTTCAGATGAATTAGGATTTAATAAGCCTAACGCAAGCTTTTTTGAAGAAATATTTAAATCATTAAATGATTATAATTTAGATAATTATATAATGATTGGAGATAGATTAGATTCAGATATTTTAGGAGCTAAAAATATCAATATTAAATCTATTTATTTAAATAGAAATGGAGATTTTTCTAATTCCTTTGCAACCTATAACATAAAAGGTTTAAAAGAATTAGAAAACATATTATAAAATGGATAAGGATTTATTAATAAAGGATTTTGAAAAGAATTATAATGTTAAAATAAATAATTTTAATGTAATAAAAGAGGATAATGGCTTAGTTTTAAATCTTGATGATAAATACATTTTAAAGGAAATGAATGAAAGAGATTTTAAAGCAACTAAATTATTTGAATCATATTATAAATTTGTTAAAGGCTTTAGAAAAGCAATCTATGTATCTGATAATAATTCATATATGGTATATGAATTTATAGAAGAAGATAGAAATGTTGATTATAATAAAATAAAAATATTTAACCAAATATATGATTTAGTTAAAGAAGAAAGAAGATATGAATCTGAATCATATGGTTATTTATTTGAGGATAATAAGACATGGTATCAATTTTTGGCTGATGAGGTTGATTATTCTATAAAACAATTAAATGATAAATTAGATACTAAAATAGTCTTAAAAGCCTTAAAAATAGTCAAAAAAGAAAAAATAGAACCATTTTTATTACATGGTGACTTAGGCGTACATAATTTTATAGTTAAAGATAAAATAATTAATACAATAGATCCTATTGGAGTTGTTGGTGATTATTTATATGATTTTTATTATGCAATATTATCTAATTATTCAATAACTGATAATTTAGATATTGAATTTGTTTTAAGCTATTTTGATAGAAAGCTTAAATATAAAAAAGCTTTATTTATAGTTGTATATTTTATTAGGATGGTAAGAGCGTATAAATATAATAAAACTGATTATGAATTATTCTTATCTGATTATAAATATTTATCTTTAAAATAGAAAAAGCTACTTGACGTAGCTTTTTTAATTATTCTTTTTTAAAAAATTAATAAATTCATCTTTAGTAATTGGTTTTGAAAAATAATATCCTTGAATATAATCAATATCAAGTGTTAATGCCTCATCTAATTTATCCTTTGCCTCAATTCCTTCTAAAACAAGCTCAAGCTTTAATGATTTAATCATTTCAATTATTTTATTTATAACAAGTCTTGCCTTAGGATCATTAAAATAGGAATTAACTAATACTCTATCAAATTTAACTATTTCAACTGGCATTTCAATTATATAATTTAAATTTGAATTACCCATACCAAAATCATCTAAAGAAAATGAAATGCCATAATCAATTAGCTTATTCATATTATGTAGCATTATATTTCTTAAATTACTTGATGCAGTTTCAGTGATTTCTAAATTAATTTCTTTAGGTTCAATATTATATTTATTCATTATTTCAATATATTTACTTGCAAGATTAGGATCACCACATTGTACTACTGATAAATTAACTTCAATATATTTTAATCCTAATGATTTAATATTTGTTTCCTTTAAGAAGCTACATACATGTGTAAATACCATTTCTCCAAGCTTTGATATTGAACCATTTCTTTCAGCTATTTCAATAAAGGCACCAGGGTATATTATTTTTCCATCCTTATCCTTTATTCTTACTAAGGCTTCGGCTGATGTAAATTTATTTAAGGATTTTGAGTAAATTGGTTGATAATATACTTCAACTAAATCATTATCTAAAGCATAATTTAATGTTTTTTCCATTTCTTTAATTTTATTGATTTCTTCAATAGTAGAAGAATCAATATAATTTTTTGTTAAATTAAGAGATATTAAATTCTTTTCTAAAATTGAAGCAAATAATGATTTTAATTGTTCATAACCTGATACAATTTTACTATTTTCAATAATTAAAAATTTAATATTATATGCATCATCAAAATGCTTTTTATAATTACTATCACTTAATTCTTTTTCTAAATGATTGAAAAAATCCTTTGATGTTGTATTTTGAATAATATTTACAAATCCTAAATCACTTCTAAATGTTAAGAATTTATTTCTTTTCATTGAAATTTTAGTATTTGTAAAATGTGATAATGAATTTGAATATGACATTAACGCATCATTTTTTAAATTGGCATCATTAGATGTTCCATTCATTACTATATAAACTATTTTATAATCTATATTTTTATCTGTTAATTCAGTAACACATTCTTCTAATAATTCAAAATTAAATTTGGCTGTTTTTTTATCTATTGTTAATGCTGGATTTTCAAGATTAATATAAATTATTATTAATCCACAAGCAGAAGCAAAGCTTACAACCAGTAATGATTTAAAGAAAAATTGAGTAACTGCAGCAATTATCCAAAAGGACATCCATATAATCATTGTATCTCTATTAGCTTTATTTAATTTATCTTTATATATTACAACTGTTACAATCGTTGTTATTAATGCAACACCTGAAAGTGCGTAACAACATAAGCAGCTTGCTCCTTCAGTATATAAAACATGATTTTCCTTTTCATATACTAAGGATATATCTGTAAGCATGATAAGTGTACCACCAACAAGTATATATATTAAATGAGCTAAGTAAAAAATTCTTCTTTTCTTTTTGTCAAATTTATAAATATCTCTTAGTAAATAGACAATTCCAAAAGTTGATTCTATAATTAAAAAGATTAAATATATTTTCGCAAATATTTCTCTTAATGTTAAATTAAGATCAACTCTTGTGATTAAATATACAGAAAAGATATCTAAAGACAGTAAAATAACAGTAGAAGTGCAAACAAGCAAAAATAGCTTTGCAGATTTAAGTGTTAATCTAGTTTGAGCCAAAAAGAATGATACTATTATGAATATAATTATTATTCCTGCTACTTGAAATGAAATAAGCATAGGCTCCCCTCCAGTCCTTATTTATTCAATTATAACATTAAAAAATAAAAAAAGATATATTTTATTATTTAGTTAACTTTGTGGTATACTTAATAAGGCTACAGGAAAAAGTATAACAAATTTGTAAAATTTAATTGTATAAAATCTTTTTTGGTGCTATAATTACTTTGTTTTTAAAAGGAGTATTATTATTATGGAAAGTTTAAAAAATAGTGTATATGAAGGCGAAAGAGCCTTATTTAAAGGAAAAGATTTAAATATAGATAATTGTACATTACAAAATGGTGAATCACCACTTAAGGAAAGCAAAAATATTAATGTTAATAATTCAACATTCTCTTGGAAATATCCACTTTGGTATTCAAAAAATGTTAAGGTTACAAATTCAACATTTGAATTAATGTCTAGATCTGGTATTTGGTATACAGAAAATATTTCTTTAGATAATTGTAAAATTATAGCACCAAAGGAATTTAGAAGAAGTAAGGATATTACTATTTCTAATTCAACTTTTTTAGATGCATCTGAAACATTATGGAATTGTGAAAATGTTACTTTAACAAATGTTGAAGCAAAGGGTGATTACCTATTAATGAATTCTAATAATGTCGTAATTGATAATTTAAAATTAAATGGTAATTATGTATTAGATGGTGGATCTAATATTACAGTTAAGAATTCTATATTAAATGCTAAGGATTCTTTTTGGAATTGTGAAAATGTATTAGTTGAAAATACTAAAATTGTTGGTGAATATATTGGATGGAATTCTAAAAATGTAACATTTATCAATTGTGAAATTGAATCACATCAAGGATTCTGTTATATGGAAAATGTTAGATTAGTTAATTGTAAATTAGTAAATACTGATTTAGCATTTGAATATTCAACAGTTGATGCTACAATAAATTCAAGAGTAGATTCTATTAAAAATCCAACTAAAGGTACTATTAAGTGCTTAGGTTATGATGAATTAATCTTAGATGATATGGATATAGAATTTACTAAAAATGATGTAATTATTGGAGAATAGTATATGAAATATAATTTTGATTTTGAAACACAAAGAAAAAATACCAATAGCTTAAAATGGGATGAAGTAGATTCATTATATC
>JAEEGL013484932.1_pt1 | contig 15625 bp, 8 predicted proteins | sample 9134231 | NCBI WGS metagenome assembly JAEEGL01 (sample SAMN16246548, study PRJNA631951) | gut metagenome | biome: gut microbiome; feature: rumen; material: fiber-attached | host: Bos | place: Iran: Karaj | collected 2018-10
CTTTCCATGTAGCAGGCGACGATGCCCTTCTCGGGCTTGGCGTTGGGCTCCTTGGAGGGCATCTGCCAGCCGAGGTAGTACATGCGGTACGTGCCCTTCTCGTAGGTGCCGTCGACGCCGTGGAACTGGTCGTCGAAGAACAGGTTGAAGTAGTCGCAGCCGTCGCCCTCCCACGGCTTGTCGTGGACCATGACGGTCTCCTGCAGGACCGGATGATGGAGCTTCAGCTCCGCCGTGGTCTTGGCGCAGTTGAGAAGATAGGTGTCAAAGAAGCACTCGCGGTCGCTGCCGATGGGAATGGGCCCCTGCAGTGGGGTGTTGATTACAACGGCCGCCTGAAGGGCGATGATGGTCATAAAAGATGAAACGGCAATGGTCTGCTTCATGGTCATTTTTTGTAATTACCTATGGGTTAATAGTTTACAAGTTTAAACTGAAAATTACCTATTTCAAAAAGACTACTCCAAAGAGCAGACGAGGGCCGCTTGTGGGCGACAGCGGCTCCTTGGCGGATCAGAGCTCCAGGTTCATGCGACAGGAGAACAGGATAGCTATATTATAATATATTGTATAGGGATTTCAAAGGTACCACACGGTTTCTCTTTCTGTGGGACGCGAGACGAGGGGAAACATGGGACGAGGGACGGGAGACGGGGGACGGGGGCTAAGGGATATGAGACGCAAGACGTGAGACAAGAAAAGTGAAAAGTGAGACACCTCCCGTCTCCTGTCTCCCGTCTCCTGTCTTTCCCATGTCTCACACCTCACGTCTCCCGTCTCGCGTCTTGCGTCAAGTGAAAAATGAAAAGCGGTTGTACGCTTCATTTTATGGCGTGTATTCAGCGGACGTTGCGCAAAGTTGTCTTGTGAGGGGCGGCTGCCGTTTCCAAATCGCATTCATGCATTATATTTTGGATATGTCATTCCCTCTTGTGTTCCCGTGAATCGTCTTACGCTTCTATACCCATGCCCATGCCCATGACAACTGACTCAGCCAGCCTTTTTTTGCCGCAGGAGAACCGAATCCGCGAAATCCTGTCGGAGCGCAACCCCTATGGCCTGGATTTGGGCGGCGCCTGGCTGGAGAAGGTCTTTTCGGCCTATCGGCAGCCCCATCGCTATTTCCACACCGTGGGCCATCTGCTGGACATCTGCGAAGGCATCCGCCGCGAGGCGTGGGACGAGCCGTCTCTGGCCGCCGAACTGCTGCTGACCGCGCTGTTCCACGACGTGGTGTGGTATCCGCAAGGAAGGGACAGCGAGGAGCGTTCCGTGGAGGCCTTCCACATTCTGCTTGGGCAGATGGGGGATCCGCTGCCGCCGCCCGTGAAGGACCGCATTTGCAGCGCCATCCTCTCCACTCGTGATCAGGAGAACGTCAGCGAAATGGCCGCCCGTTTTCATAATTTCGACTGCCAAGTCATCATCCAGGGCAGCCATGTGGATCTGCTCGCCTACGAGTTCCAGATTTTCCGTGAATACCAATATCTAAATATGACGGACTACCGCAAAGGCCGAGCGGAATTCTTCCGCCGCTTTGCCCGCCGCTTCCCGCAGTGCCGCCAGACCATGGCCTTCCTCGTGGAGTATCTGGAGAAGCGCCGCCCTCGCGTGGGCATCTACGCAGGAACCTTTAACCCGTTCCACATCGGACACTTACACATTCTGGAAAAGGCGGAGCGCATGTTCGACAAAGTCATCGTGGCCGAGGGCGTCAACCCCGCGAAGAACGGCGAACGGGATCATAGACTGGTCCAGACGCTTCCCTTCCATGAGGTCGTCTTCTTTGACGGACTCATGGTGGATCTGATGGAGCAGGAGTCCAAATACTGCGACGTCACGTTGGTCCGCGGCCTGCGCAACGGCTATGATCTGGACTACGAGATCAACCAGCTGTGCTACATGCAGGAGATGCGGCCGAACACGCAGACCGTCTACATCCCCTGCGACAAGAAGTTCGAGCATGTGAGCAGCTCCATGCTCAAGGGACTGGCCCGATTCGACGTCCATGGACGGGACGCCATCTACTATCCGACGAAATTTGACTACTACACCAAGAGCATCCAGGAGTTGTTCGCATGACCCTGCCGGAGGCTTTCCGGCGCCAAAACCAGAAGGAAAAACGAGATGTTTATCACACAAGACATTGCCTATGTGGGCGTTAACGATCATCAGGTCGATCTGTTCGAGGGGCAGTACAAGGTGCCCAACGGCATGGCCTATAATTCTTATGTCATCATGGACGAGAAGACGGCGGTCGTCGACACCGTGGACGCGCGCTTCACCCACGAATGGCTGGACAATGTGCAGAACGCGCTGAAGGGCCGTCAGCCGGACTACCTCATTGTCCATCACATGGAGCCGGACCACTCCGCCAACATCGCCAATTTCATGGACAATTATCCGAAGGCGGTGATCGTCTCCTCCGCGAAGGCGTTCACGATGATGCAGAATTTCTTCGGAACGGACTATGAGGAGCGCCGCGTCGTGGTTGGCGAAGGGGACACGCTCACCCTTGGAAAGCACACGCTGACCTTTGTGACGGCGCCGATGGTCCATTGGCCGGAGGTCATCGTCAGCTATGACGCCTGCGACAAGGTGCTGTTCTCCGCCGACGGCTTCGGCAAGTTCGGCGCATTGGACGTGGAGGAGGATTGGGCATGCGAGGCGCGCCGCTACTACATTGGCATCGTCGGCAAATACGGCGCCCAGGTGCAGGCCCTTCTGAAGAAGGCGGCGGAGCTGGACATACAGGTCATCTGCCCCACCCATGGCCCCATTCTGAAGGAGAATCTCGGCTATTACCTTAACCTCTATAATATATGGTCCAGCTACGGCGTTGAAAGCGAAGGAATCGTCATCGCCTATACCTCCGTCTACGGCCACACGAAGGCGGCGGTGGAACTGCTGGCGGACAAGCTGAACGCGAAAGGCTGCCCGAAGGTGGTCGTCCACGATCTGGCCCGCACGGACATGGCTGAGGCCGTGGAGGACGCATTCCGCTACGGGCGCCTGGTTTTGGCGACGACGACCTACAATGCGGACATCTTCCCCTACATGAAGGAGTTCATCCACCACTTGACGGAACGCAACTTCCAAAGCCGCACTATCGGCCTGGTTGAAAACGGCAGCTGGGCGCCGCTGGCGGCGAAGACCATGAAGGCCATGCTGGAGGGCTGCAAGAACCTGAATTTCGTGGAGCCGGTGGTCCACATCAAGTCCGCGTTGGCAGCGGACAGCAAAGAGCAGCTGGAGACGTTGGCGACGGAGCTTTGCAAAGACTATCTGGCGCAGAACGACAAGACCGCCAACAAGAAGGACATGACCGCGCTCTTCAAGATCGGATATGGCTTGTATGTCGTGACTTCCAACGACGGAAAGAAGGACAACGGCCTCATCGTCAACACGGTCAGCCAGGTGACGGACTCCCCGAATCGCGTGGCGGTCACCATCAACAAGAAGAACTACTCCCACCATGTGATCAAGCAGACGGGCGTCATGAACGTCAACTGCCTTTCCGTCGAGGCGCCCTTCAAGGTCTTCGAGACTTTCGGCTTCCAGAGCGGACGCAATGTGGACAAGTTCGCTGACTGCACGCCTTTGCGGACGGACAACGGACTGGTCTTCCTTCCCCGCTACATCAATGCGGTCATGTCGCTGCAAGTCGAACAGTACGTGGATCTTGGCTCTCATGGCATGTTCATCTGCGCCGTGACGGAGGCCCGCGTGGTCTCCGACGCGGAAACCATGACCTACACCTACTATCAGAACAACGTCAAGCCGAAGCCGAAGACGGAGGGCAAGAAGGGCTTTGTCTGCAAGGTTTGCGGCTACATCTACGAAGGGGACGAGCTGCCGGAGGACTTTGTCTGCCCGCTGTGCAAACATGGTCCGGCGGATTTCGAACCCATTGTATAACAAGGAGTTGCAAAAAATCCACAGCATCCATCTCAACAGGAAGGAGTCCCTATGCATTGCCGTCTATGGTTTGCCACGACTCTCGTGTGCGGCGTGTTGACCGCCGCGCCGTGGCGGGTGACCACCCCGTCCATGACCATCCATCCGACCTTGTATGTGTCTCCGAAAGGGGATGACGGCAATCCAGGGACGTTGGAGAAGCCTCTTGCGTCTCTGGAAGGGGCTCGCACCGCCTTGCGGAAAATCTCTGCGTCGTTGCCGGAAGGTCCTGTGGTTGTGCAGTTTGCGGGCGGAGAGTATTTCTTCCCCAAGGCGGTGCTTTTCTCGAAGGAGGACTCTGGAAGCGCGGCAAAGCCCATCATCTACCGCGCCGCCTACGGCGAGAAGGTGGTGTTCACGGGCGGCCTGGACGTGGGGGAATGGAAGCCTGTGACGGACGAGGCTGTGAAGGCCCGGCTGCCCGAAAAAGCGCGGGACCAGGTTGTGGTTGCGGATGTGTCTGGGATGCAGACACTTGGGAAACTTCCAGTGTGCGGCTTCGGCAAGGGCGTCTCCGTTGTGGAGGCGGAACTCTTTTACGATGATGTTCCCATGGGGCTGTCCCGCTGGCCTAAGACAGGCTTCCGCAAGGTGTTAGGCAACGAGGAGGACAAGAAGGTGGTCCTTGACGCGGAGGGGAGGACGGAGACTTGGAAGGCGGAGCGGGATCCATGGATTCTGGCCTATTGGAAGTTTGACTGGGCGGAAATCTACGAGCCCATCGCGGGCTTCGGCGACAAAAAGGATGAAATCCTCCGGCCGGACATGAAGGCCATCTATGGCGTGGATTCCGCCCGTGCCCGCTGGCATGCCTTCAATCTGCTTTGCGAACTTAGCGAGCCGGGGGAATACGTCATTGACCGAACGGAGAAGAAACTGTATTTCTATCCGCCGCATCCCAAAGGGCGGGCCGTGCTCTCCCAAAGCGATGCCCTCATCGAGGCCAAAGAAGTGGCGTTCATGTCTTTCGAGGCCATCACGTTTCAGGATGTCCGCGGCCGGCTGGTCTATCTCGCAGGCGACCACAATGCCATCACGGGCTGCGTCTTCCGCAATAGCGGTACCACGGGATGCACTCTTATCGGAAGTCATAATACCTTCTGTGGCAATGATATATACAATGCAGGACAGGATGGCGTCGGCGTCAGCGGAGGTGACCGCAAGACTCTGACCCCCGGCCAGAACAACGTGGAGAACAACCATATCCACCACTGCGCCCGCCGGAAGCGCACCTACTGCATGGGCATCTCCTGCAGTGGCTGCGGCAACCGCATCGCCCACAATCTGATTCACCATATGCCTCACATGGCCATGTCCGCCAGCGGCAACAATCATGTGGTGGAATACAACGAAGTGCACAACGCGGTCTATGAAAGCGGCGATGCGGGAGCCTTTTACGTGGGGCGGGACTGGTCCCAGCGGGGCACCGTCCTGCGCTACAACTATTGGCACCACATCAAGGGCTCCAGCTCCTTCGGCGGCATGACCATCTATCTGGACGACCAGCACAGCGGGCATGACATCATCGGCAACCTCTTCTACCGCTGCAACCAGCCCGTCTTCATCGGCGGCGGCTGCGACAATTCCGTCATCAACAATGTCTTCATCGACTGCTGGCGGTCCGCCCATCTGGACAACCGCGGCATGGGGTGGCAGAAAGGCGCCACCATGGATCCCAATGGCGAACTGCGGACTTACCTCAACAACATGCCTTACAAGAACGAGTTGTGGGCGAAGACGTATCCCACTCTTGTGCATATACTTGAAGATGACCCCGGCGTGCCGAAGCGCAATGTCTTCATCGGCAACGTCAGCGCGGGCGGCCTCTTCGACAGCATTGAGAATAGCACCCGCCATCTGCAGACCGTCAAGGACAATCTGGCCTTTGATGACGATTCCGACTGGATTCAACTGAAGACCGATAAACACGGCAAGCCCGCCAACTTGATTTTCAAGGACCCCGCCGCCCTTGTTGCCGTCGGATTCAAACCCTTGCCGTTGAGCAAGATGGGACTTCAGGAGGATTTGCGGCGCGCCTCGTGGCCCGTTGTCCATCCCGCTGAAGACGTCGCCTTGCCGCAGGATGGACGAAAGAAGGAAGCCGACGCCCAGGGCCTCTCCAAGATGCCGACGCTTTCCGTGCCCCGCGCACGGGAGAACCGCGGCGTCAAGATGGAGCTTCCCGTCACATGGGACGGCAAAATGGTGAACAAGCCCGCTGTGGCCCGGCTTTCCCTGAAAGACGACAAGCTGATCGTGCTCATTGACAGCTACTTGCCGGATGAGCGGAGTCTGGGAGAAAAATGGGGTGGAAACGACGCCACGGAAGTGGCGCTCATGGGCTCCGATGGCCCCAATCCCGACGTCTTTGTGCTTCGTGGCTTCACCACCGGCCATTTTGAGGCGTTCCGTCTCTCGGGCGGCAATCGGACGGAGGCACCTGCGCTGAAGGAGGCCGTTGAGCTGACCTGCAAGGTCAACAAGTCGGATTGGCAAAGCCGTTGGGCGATTCCGCTGTCGGCCATTGGCGTGAAGCCGGCGGACCGTCTGCGGGCGAACGTCACCGTCTATCGCTTTGGAACCAAGCAGTTTATCATGTGGCGACCCACTTATGGCGACAGCACGAACTGCGACAAGGTGGGATGCTTGGAACTCGCTCCATAAGCAAGCCTAGCTCTAGAAGCCCTAGAAGCCCTAGAGGAATTTCTAATTTCTAATTCCAATTTTCTAATTTCTAATTCCAAATTCCTAATTTCTAATTTCTAATTCCTAATTCCCTTTTATGGTTGTCATCGTCGCCCATGGTGAATTTCCGAAGAGCCTGCGCTGCATGGATATCCTGCGGCGTGCGGAACATGTGGTCTGCTGCGACGGTGCGGCGGAAGCCATGATGGAAGCGGGCCTCGAGCCGGAAATCGTCATCGGCGACTTGGACAGCCTGCCGCTCGAATGTCGCCGCCGTCTTGAGGAACGAGTGGTCCATGTGGCGGAGCAGGAGACCAACGACCTGTTTAAGGCCGTAAGATATTGCGTGTCAAAAGGATGGCTTGATGTGACCATTCTTGGCGCCAGCGGCAAGCGCGAGGACCATGCGTTGGGCAACGTCGCCCTTCTTGTGGACTTCTCGAAAGTGCTGCGCAGTTGCCGCATGGTGTCGGACTACGGCTGCTTCGAGGTGGCGACCGCCAGCCGCCGCTTTGTTTCGTTTCCGGGGCAGCCGGTCTCCATTTTCTGCTTTGACCGAACCATGCCCATCAGCTCCAAAGGACTGCAATATCCTCTTAACAAATTGAAGCTGAATGCATTATGGAACGCGACGCTCAATGTGGCCGAAGGGGACCACTTTGAATTGGATTTTCCTGGTCCCGAGCCCGTTCTTGTCTACAGAGGCACCATGCCCACGCCCATTGTGGAGCCGGACGGCTTTGCATGGTGATGACGGCGCGAGGTGAATTGCCCCCTTGTCGAATTGGAAAGTGGGGCAAAAGGGAATATAGTAACGTCTTGTGCAATCTTCCGTTCGGAACTGGCGGTTGCAATAAAGCGGCGTTCTAGGGGACCATGAGCCGGACACATTTGGATGCCATGGTTCTAATTTATTTTATGTCAATATGTTAGAGCTATAATCAATGAAATTCTTCGACCGACAAAATGAAATAGAATTTTTGCGACACGAAAGAGAGCTGTCCAAAAAAGTGGCGCGAATGACTGTGGTGACCGGACGTCGGCGCGTTGGAAAGACCCAGCTCATCCAGAAGGCCATGTCGGATGAGCCATATGTTTATTTGTTTGTGACTAGGCGGTCAGAGACGGATCAATGCGCGGATTTCGTTGAAAGAATCAAGTCCGTTCTTCCCATTTCCATTTATGGAAAGGACATCCGGTTTGGCAATCTTTTCAAGGCATTGATGGAAGAGTCTTGCAGACAGCCATTTACGCTTGTCGTGGATGAATTGCAGGAGTTCTGGAAAATCGACGAAGGCATATTTGGCGAGATTCAGGAGCAATGGGATCGTTATCATTCTCAGTCCCAACTCAATTTTGTGACCTGTGGCAGTGTGAACACACTGATGAACCGTATCTTCTTTCATGAAGGTCAGCCTCTCTACGGACGCAGCACATCAAAGGTACAGGTGGAACCTTTTACCTTGAAGGTTATGAAAGAGATTCTCACAACCTATAATCCGAATTGGAAACCAGATGATCTGCTTGCCCTCTGGACATTTACGGGCGGTGTCGCGCGCTATGTCGAGGAGCTGATGGATCGGAGTCTAGTCACGCGGGAAGCCATGATCAATGGAATTCTAGATGAGCACTCCTTTTTTCTAGACGAGGGGAAAGCTGTTCTGGTGCAGGAATTTGGAAAGGAGTATGGAACCTATTTCTCCATTCTTTCCGCTATTGCGAGGGGAATCACGACACGAAATGAAATAGAGCAGTTGGTTGGCACTTCCATTGGAGGCTATTTGACACGGCTGGAGACAGAATATGGACTCATAACCCGACGTCAGCCTATCTTCGAGAAGACAGGGAACAAATCTAGCCGATACCGCATCAAGGACAACTTCTTCTCCTTCTGGTTCCGTTTTGTCTTTCGAAATGCCGATCTCATTGAACTGAAGCGATTTGATGTGCTGAAAGAAATCCTGCGCCGCGATTATGAGACGATTTCAGGCTTTGCCCTTGAAGAATATTTCAAAGAGAAATTCATAGAGGAACAACGCTATACGCATTTGGGAGGCTGGTGGGATCGGCATGGCGAAAACGAAATCGATTTGGTTTGCGAAGACTCCCTGTCCGGAACATTGGATATGTATGAGGTCAAACGGGATAGAAAGCAGATTGACCTTGATGTCCTCGAAAAGAAGGCTACTGCCTTCCTACGGAAAAATCCTCAACAGCAGAACCTGAGATTGTCCCTTCGGCCATTGTCTTTGGATGATATGTAAGTTGTTGAATAAGAACAATTTATATTTGTGTTGAATGCTATGTTCCTGAAGAGGAATTAGAAATTAGGAATTAGGAGTTAGGAATTAGGAATTAATGGATGTAACGACGGCGTCACGCCGTTGTATGGGGGTGCGGCCAAGCTAGCCGCACATCTGCCAATGCCTTTACTTGCAACAATTTAGGAGCAATCATCATGATAGAGATAACAAGCCATCGTCAAGGAGCGATTTTGAACCACAACCACGGCGTGGAGACAGACCATGGGCTGAAAATCGTGGTTGGCGGCATTTCGTCAAGCGGCCAGCCCGTCAAGGTGAATGGCCGTCCGGCCATGATGGAAGGGCGCAATTTTACGGCAGAAATCGAACTTACACAAAAGCTTAATGACATCACGGCTTCCGTCATGACGCCCTATGGCGTCTATTCGCAGACACTGACGTTGGTGTGGGACAAGGCCTCCTTCAAACGTTCCAGCTGCTACATAGATGACCATAGCTTCCTTTTCACCGAACTGTCACGGCAGCGCCCCAGGCACGCCTTCGACCATTTCTATCTTGCCGCCCTACGGAAGATGCATGAGGAATCCGGTCTGAAAGTCACCCTTAACTGCTTCTACCGCAATGATCATGACAAGGACGGCTTTCTGCTCTGCCAGATGCCGGATATTTGGAAATCCGAATTTCAGGCAAACGCGGATTGGCTGAAATTCTCCTTCCATTCCTACAGCGAGTTTCCAGACCGCCCCTATCTGGAGGCGACCGCCGAAGAATTCGGACGGGATTATGATTTGGTAAGGGACGAAATTGTCCGTTTCGCAGGCGAGGAAGCCTTCACCGCGCCGATGGTCATCCATTGGGCCAACATCCATCCCGTGGTGGCGGCGGAATTGATTCGCCGTGGTACGCGCTGCTATTCAGGAATGTTCCGCGCACGAGTCATGGGCGGACCAAGCCTGAGCGAGCGCACGCAAGGCGCGGACATGAACAAGGTGCAGCGGCGTTCCCTTTCGGGAGCGGACAAAAGCTCTCCCACGGAAGGCCTGAAGATGCACTATGATTTTCCGGAGGAAACGGATTATGTGGTGCGGATGCACCGTCCCTTCTTCGATCCGTCCCTGGGCGTCAGTTTCTTCCGCTGTATCCTCTGTGCCAATTTGGTGCCGCTTGTGGAAATCGCGCCCCGCGTGCAGGATGCGCTGAATGCCGCGCGGCAATATGGCACGGAATCGCTGGTTTTCGCAAGCCACGAGCAATACAGCTTCCCCTCCTATCCGAACTACATTCCGGACCATTTGGAGCGCATCGCACTGGCGTCGCGGCTGCTGGCTGAAAACGGCTACCAGTTCGTCTTCGCCAACGAAGGCTTCTTCGGCAATACCGCATGGGACGCGTTGGCAAATTAGCGATACTGAAGGCAATGAAATGTCTTCGCCAATTTGGCTTTTTTATGTATAACTTATTGCAGGAAAGGATGTTACATATATGAGATTGGACATAGACAAAGACGGATTTGTCATGGATGGCCAACGCCGCTTCCTGTTTTCGGGGGAATTCCACTATTTCCGCGTGCCGGAAACGGACTGGCGAACCCGTCTGCGCCTTTGGAAGGAGGCGGACGGAAACATGGTGGCCACCTATGTCCCCTGGCTGATCCATGAGCCGGAGGAGGGGCATTTCGATTTAGAGCGGCTTCGGCGCTTTTTGGACACCGTGGCCGACGAGAAGCTCTTTCTGCTTGTCCGCCCCGGTCCCTATCAGTACTCCGAGCTTCTCAATGACGGGCTGCCCAGCTGGCTTTTGGAGAACTATCCCCAAATCCATGCCTGCGACCGAAACGGACGCCACTTTCGGGCGGCGTCGATCTCCTATCTGCATCCTGTCTTTTTGGAGAAGACCGAGGCCTATTTTGACCACGTCTGCCCGCTTCTCGCGGAGTATACGGTGGAGAAGGGCGGTCCCATTGCCATCTGCCAAGCGGACAACGAATTGTTCGGCATTCATGTGTGGTTTGGCGGAGTTGACTTCAATCCAGAGACTTATGGCTTTGGGCGGGAAGATGGCCTCTACGCCGCCTATCTGAAACGGCGTTTCAAGGACGTGGCGGTGTTGAATGAGCGTTATCATACGTCCCATCAGGCGTTTGGAGAATTCTCTCCGGCGGATGAGCCCGCTGGAGGGCTGGAGAAGCTGCTGTGGAATCGGGACTATTACGACTGCTATTTGGAAAGCGGGGCCCTCTATTTGGATAAGCTGTTGGCGATGATGGAGAAAGACGGCATCAACTGCCGTTTCTGCCACAACAGCGCAGGCCCCGGCATGGACAGCATGTTCCGTGAGTCTAAACAACGTCTGGGGAACAAGTTGCTCATCGGAACGGATCACTATTACAACCTGAATCAGAGCTGGAGCCAAAACAATCCCACGCCCCAATATCTCGTGGGGTCTTTCATCTCCCATGAGGTGCTGCGGCTCATGGACAATCCGCCCACGGTCTTGGAGTTCCCCTATGGCTCCAGTTCCGATTGGCCCCCCATGACGCCGGAGGATTTGGAAGCCTGTCTGTATCTGCATCTTGCCACTGGCGTGAAGGGCGTGAACGGCTATGTCTACACAGGGGGACCCAATGTCCCCGGAACTGGCGTGACGACAGATCTTTACGACTACAGCGCCCCCATCGGCCCCTTTGGGGAGATTCGTCCCACCTACGGTCGCTTGAAGGCTTTCGGCCGCTTCCTGCAGGAGCATCCTGAACTGGCCACGGCGGAGGGACGCCATGATTTCCAGATTCTGCTGCCATGGAACGCCGCCCGTGCCCAAGGCTCATGGCCAGCTCCGAATGTGGAGGGCACCATGAAGGAGACGGACCTGTGGGCGTTCATCCGTCAGGGGCTTGTCACCAGCGCCTTTGCCGCTGGTCTGCTTCCCCAATTCACCACGTGGGAGCAGGCGGATGAGACGATGCCTCTTGTGCTGCCGTGCAGCGGCGCCATGTCCAGAGATGATCAATGTCATGCGGTGGACTTCCTGAAGCGCGGCGGAAAGCTCCTGTGCCTTCCCCTCATGCCCGTGGTGGACGATGATTACCGTCCCTGCACCCTCTTGCGGGATTTCGTCGGCGGCGGAGGCGGCAAGCTGCTCTTCCCCCGAGACTATCAACCCCGTCTGCATCTTGGAGATTTGGCTAACGTGTTCATCAACAATGGATTCGTGCTGTCGGAACAGCTGCCGCCCCAAGGGGAGAAATTGGGTTGGGACGAGCTTTCGGGGAAGACAGTCTGCTGGAAGGCCGCCGCTGGCAAGGGGGACTTCCTCTATTTGGGCTGCTGGTGGCTCTACACCAACCGCGAACAGCATCAAGCCCTTGAATTCTGCCTTAATCAGTTGGGCATGAAGCGGTTCCTGAAGAACAGCGACAGTTGGGTCTTCGCCATCCCGAGGGGCACGCTCCTGTTCCTCTGCAACCTCTCCACAGCCCGTCGAGCCGTCACCATCACCCTTTGCGACAGCGGCGTGACAAAATCCTTTGACATTCCTCCCATGACCGTGGAAAAATGGACAATGCCAACGCAACAGGAGCCCAATGAAACAGCCAGATCATGAAAAGGAACCCATCATGCGACGTTTTCTCTCTATATACCTTATTATAATAATAGGAATGGCCATGCGGGCGGTGGCGGCGCCTGTGAGACTCTCACCGCAGCTGGAACAGGGGACACCGCCGCTGTTGCGGGTGGACGCCGCTTTGGAGCCGAAGACCACCGTCGCGGTTTCCTCCCTTTCGCTGCAGCTGCCGGATGGAGTGGACGCGGTGGTCCATGAGGCGTCTACGGCGACCGTCGTGGACGGAGAGGAGAGCTATGTGGGCGATTTCCATGTCGTCTACCGCCTCAGCGGCAAGCTGCCGGAGCCCTTGGAGGTCACCATTGGCTATCAGGCCTGTCAGGGAAATCGTTGCTTTCTTCCTCAACGGGAGACATTTACGCTAACGTCAGAGCTGGGGACGGCGATGGCGTTGCCGTCTTTGCCAAAGGATGAAAAATCGTCGCAAGTTGCTGAATATCAACAAGTTAGAGAAAAATTGGACTGGTTTCGGCTGTCAGCCCGTCTGGAGGGATACCATGGGGCGGAGGATTTCCTCGCCTGGCTGCAGTCGGCGGAGCAGGGGAGTCTCCAAAAGGAGGAGACCAATCCGCTCAAACGGACCTTGACCCGCTTCGGCTTTTGGCTGACCCTGCTTCTCACCATGGGACTGGGCAGCCTTCTGAACCTGACCCCCTGCGTCCTGCCCATGATTCCTGTGACGTTGGCCATCATCGGGGCAGGGGAGAAGGGGGGCCGTGGCGGTCTCCGTGGCACAGTCTACGGGCTGGGCATGGCCGTGGCCTACGGCACGTTGGGAGTGGTCGCCGTGCTGACGGGAAGCCGCTTCGGCGCCGTCAACGCCAGCTGGTGGTTCAACGCTTTGGTGGCATTGCTTTTCGTGGGACTGGCGTTGGCCATGTTCGATGTGTTTCTTATGGATTTCTCCCGCTATCGTGCTCAGGCGGAGGCACCTCTGAGGTCGGCGGGCCGCAATGTGGCCGCCTTCGGCTTTGGAGCTCTTTCCGCCGTGCTGGCGGGGGCTTGCACGGCGCCTGTGCTGATTTGGGTGCTGTTGATGTCGGCGGACTTCTATGCGAAAGGCGCGTGGATTGGTTTGGCGCTGCCCTTTGCCCTCGGTGTGGGCATGGCCTTGCCATGGCCCTTTTTGGGCGCAGGTTTGGGCCGTCTGCCCAAGCCGGGGACCTGGATGGTCCAGCTCAAACGGGTTTTGGGCTGCTGCATTCTGATTGGCGCCTGCTATTATGGCTGGATGGCCTTCCGGCTGTGGAAAGCGGGCCGTGGTGACGCCAATTGGCTGGCTGACGACGCCCCCCGTTTCGAGGCCCTGCTTCAGGAGGCACGTCAGCGGCGTCAGCCCGTCCTTGTGGACGTTGGCGGACCCACCTGCAAAAACTGCATTGCCATGGAAATGACCACCTTCCGAAAGCCACCCGTGTCGGAGGCCCTGGCCCGCTTCCAGCTTATTCGACTACACGGCGACCTGCCCAAAGCGACATGGGTTCCCGAATTCCTCAACGACTATCACATCCTCGGTCTGCCCACCTATTTGGTGCTGCTGCCTAACGACGATGAGGCGAATAACGCTGAAGGCGATTAGATAAACCACTGTCATCCTTTGCCACGACCATTGTCCGAAACAACATTTACAGGAGAAAGCGAATGAAAAAACTTCTAAGATACTACATTGTAACATTTTGTCTTTTATTGTCAATATCTGCATTGTGCCAACAAGAACAGAAGAAGATCATTCTTTCAGCGACACCGTTTGTGGAAGTTTCCAATCATCCTTCTGGCTCTCGCCTGAATCCAGAACATGCTGTCAGCGAAAGCGTTGCCTATGACCATTTGACAAGAATACTCTTTGATTTCGATTTGCTGCAGGCAAGGGCGTTGGATTTTGCGAATCTGGAAAAGGCTGTCATACGGATTTCGTTCTCCAAAGTTGACAATCCTGCGGAAGAGGCGTCTGTTCTTGGCACAATGGCTGTCAAGTGGCAGGACAAAGCGGCTGAACTGGAAAGCGCAGGAGAGCCATGGTCAGTATGGGGCTTTGACGAGAGGACAGGAGAACGTTTGCGTTTTGAATACAAGCTCTTGGATACGCAATATGAATTGCTTCCAAATACAAGCACGTTGATCAAGGAGCCCGGACGCCATGAATTTGACGTGACTAATGAACTCAATCAACAACTGTATTGCGGGAAGCAGGCATGCGGTTTCATCTTTCGTACCGGCCCGCAGCATCTGAGCGGCCGTGATAATCATGGCAGCTGGAAATTGGAATTCGACGGTGCTCCGACACTTGAACTAACGTTCTCCGGCACGCCGCCGACCATTGCCCAGCAACGTCAGCGTACGCTGAAGTATTTTCCCTCTGCAAACCTTCCGCCGGTGAGCAATCCATACATTTTCTGCTATTATAGCTGGAACAAAGACTTCAACAAGCTGCTGTGGCCAAGACTGAAAGTCCTCAACACGGATGTTGTCTTTGAGGATACGGCGCTGAACCAGAAGGGCATCTTGACATTGAGCTGCAAGGGCGGCCCTCAGTTTGACTGGCTTGAAAGCTATGAGGCATGTTTCAACTCCTACAGCGACGCACGCTTGGGAATCGCCATCGACGAATGGCAGTCCGTCGATGACAGCAAAAAACGCGATGAGAATTACAATCGCAACACACCCATGGGCAGACGGCTGGATGCATCCATCAAGGCATTGGCTGCGATCAAGGAACAATTCCCCCAAATGATGCTAGGCGTTTACTGGCGTGGGGAAGTCTCCCTTAAACCGCTTGCAGCCAAGGGCTTGCCGGATTTGATCATAAGTGAAGGCTATACCCATCTTCCACGTTTTCCACAATGGGAAATCGACAAGGCGGAGAACATTCATCATTTTGACTGGGCAAAGGAAGACGGCTATTACGAACAGACAATCTGCCTGCATGGCGCCATCAATATTCCCATGCAATACCCTGAATATGACCATCATTTCACGCCGGAATCCTTGGCGGAGGAAGTCCGGATCCTGCGTGAAAAATATCCTGAAGTCATGGGCAGCGGCGTCTATTGCGAGATAGGCAAGTCGGACAATGAAGAGGAAGCCGCGTGGAAATGGAA
>JAEEGL013796991.1_pt1 | contig 15625 bp, 9 predicted proteins | sample 9134231 | NCBI WGS metagenome assembly JAEEGL01 (sample SAMN16246548, study PRJNA631951) | gut metagenome | biome: gut microbiome; feature: rumen; material: fiber-attached | host: Bos | place: Iran: Karaj | collected 2018-10
CATCGAGTCCCTACCCTTGCAGCCTATCTTCTGTATATCTTTTGTGCTTTTGTCCTGCTGTTGTCACTCTGTCTTAGCACGGCGGCCTTTGCTGAAACCGACCACGAATGCGCAAACATTGTGTCTGAAACGTTTTTGTCCGCTCCTGCTCCGGACCCCACTTGCTATGGTACAGTCAGCATAGACAGCGCCTCTCAGATATTGGATGTCATTCAGCGTGCAAGAGATTCCGGTCTGCTGCGTGCAGATGAAGTCGTGGCTTTTGACCCAAATGCGAACTTCTATCGCGGTCTCTATGCCAGAGATATCGAATACTACCTTGACGACTCGATTCTGGCTATCCTGTGGAAGGAAGAGATCGACGGAAAGAGCTGTAGCTTTGTCGAAGTAAAGATTGCAGAAGCCTCGCAGTTTCGTCGGAAACTGGCTGATGATCGCTATGGTTCCAACTTTGAATACTTTGCCACAGCTCTGGCTGCAGAATCCAACGCCGTTGTCGCCACGAATGCTGATTACTATCGGCACCGTGACTTTGGCATGCTGGTTTATGATCGGGAGCTTTTTCGCTTCAACACCGATTACTATGCCGAGGGGTATCACCAATATAACTGTGTGGATACGCTGTTCATCACCGAATCCGGAGATTTTCTCTATAAGCGTCTGGGGGAAGAGAACACACCGGAAAGCATCAGGGAATTCATCCAGACGAATAACATAGTCTTTTCCGTTGCTTTTGGCCCCGTTCTGGTGGAAAACGGCGAAGCCATTCCCTGTGGCTGGTACCCAGTTGGGGAAGTCGGGCTCGGTTACTCCCGCGCAGGCATCGGACAAATGGGTCCTCTCCACTATCTCTATATGTCCCTCAATCACGGAAGTCATGAGGCCCGGTGGAATGTCACCCAATTTGCTGAACACTTTGCCGAAAAGCCAGTTCTGACGGCCTATTGTCTGGACGGCGGCCAGACCGGAGAAGTCGTTTTTCGCGGCGAGCCATACAACTATATTGACTTTGGTGTGGAACGGCAGGTCAGCGATATTCTCTGCTTTACCACCGCTTTCTCCGCAGACTGAGTTCCGAAATCAGAGGCTGTCGGAAGATCATTCTTCAGATTATTAGTAGGAGCAGCAGCTCTGTACCAGTCGGTGCAGAACTGCTGCTCCTGTTTTGTTGTCTGTATCTGTGTGGTTTACCCTCTTCGGAACGTCCTATTCGCTTACGAGATTTACCACCCAGTGCCGCTGCCGGACCATTACATATCCGATCAGGCATTTGATGAGGTTCAATCCTTCAATAATAGCGAAGAAAGGAACAATGGGAATCTTCATGTAGTGTCCAATCACAAATGCTGCTGGGATACTGATCAGCCACAGCGAGCCACTATCGAAAATAAAAGTGATAAGTGTTTTCCCTCCGGAGCGCAGGGTAAAATAGCAGGAATTGGCGAAGGCGTGGAGCGGCATCAGCAGCGCACCGATTAGCAGAATCCATGTGGCGAGCTGCTTGACGCGAGGAATGGTGTTATAGATCTGTGGGAAAAATGGGGCGGTTGCCGCCATCACAACGCTGAGCGCGATACTTAGAGCGAAAGCAAAAGCGATGAGCTTCCTGTCTTCATCCACCGCCCGTTCCAGTTCACCAGCTCCTAACAGCTGTCCAACCATGATGGCAGTGGCGTTACCGGTTGCGATAAACGCGCTGAAGAAAAGATTGGAAACCGTAATATAAATATTCATTGCGGAGACAACTTCAAGCCCTCGCAGAGAATAACACTGGTTCAAAACCGTCATCCCGCCGGACCAGAGTAGTTCATTCACGAGCAGCGGCAGCCCCAGTAATGCTGCCTGCCGGAGCACCTGTCTTGGAACACGAAGGCTTTGATATACTCCTGAAATAAATGGGTTGCGCTCGGTATGCCGGTGGGTCCAGACGAGCACGACCATCATCTCTACCACACGGGCCAGTACTGTTGCATAGGCTGCACCCACGACGCCGAGTGCCGGTGCACCGAGCTTTCCGAATATAAGAATATAGTTAAATATCAGATTCACAAATACCGCAATCAGCCCTGCCGTCATCGGTACTACCGTCTCTCCGGTCTCTCGAAGAGTACTGGAGTACATCATTGATACAACAAAGGGCAGAAGCTGAAGCAGCATAACGTCAAGATAATCCTGCGCATAGCGCATTGTGGCCTCCAGATCAAGACCACTCTCGCCCTCATGCAGGAAAAGCCGGATAAAGCTGTCTCCGCACAACCAAAGCACCGTGCCGAAGATCAGGAAAATTCCGAGACCGATCAACAGCTTCACGCGGATCGTCTGGCGTATTCCTTCAACATCGTCTTTGCCGTAAAACTGAGCTGTCAAAATCCCTGCGCCGGAGAGGCCTCCAAGGGCACAGAGATTGTATACGAATACAAGCTGGTTCACAATGGCAACGCCGCTCATAGGCTCCGTTCCCACCTGGCCCACCATGATGTTGTCCAGCATGGAGACAAGATTCGTGATGACATTCTGGATCAGGATCGGCAGTAGGATGGCAAATACCCTGCGATAGAACGCCCTGTCCACGATATATCGCTGCATAAAACTGTTTCTCCTTAAAGCAGGGCAGGATACTGTATCCTGCCCTGTTGGCTGTCAACTGTTGTTTAGGGATTAAATCAGCAAAATTCAGGAAGTCAAGATACCGCTCCGATCTTATCGCCGGTCATGGTCGATGAACTCCAGCGTGACGGTGGAAAGGCTGGCAAACAGCAATGCAAAAAAGCATAGGATTACCCAGTAGGTGCCGATATTTGCTCTAGAGCACTCATAGTCATCTACCTGAGCAGAAGCTTTTGCGTGTTCTTCCACATAGGCACGGGTTTTCTCCTCTCCCAGCATGGATATTACCTCACCCACTGTGGTGTCGATGTTCACGGTCTGATCTCTCAGCTCCGAGTTGCCCATATCGGAATTGATGAAATCAACCAGATCTCCTACCGTAACCTGCTCTACAAAGAGTCCCTTCTTTGATAACACAAGGCTGCGGATCTTTTCTGCATCCGTGTTACTCGGATCACCTAGAAAATCAAGAATCTGCCCGACGGTGACAGTGCCTTGAATTCTATTGTTTTTCATGCCTTTTACGGTGTTCCAGGCAGAAGCCATCGGCTGGCTGTTGTAGTCTGCCTGGGAAGCAATGAGTTTTAGTCCATAGTTTGAGATAACCGCTCTGGTGACCGGCTCCATCCGAGCAGGCAGTGACATCATCCCTCCTGAGAAGACCAGTTGAATAATCAGCACCACCGGCATCACCGTCATCGCGACAGTTGTTGTGTGACAGACTGATGAAATCCAAAGGGACATCATATCCGCCGCATAGGTAATGAGAAATAGAGAGATGAAAAAGTCCACAACGGAGAAATGACTGAACAGACCGGCTTTCGGGAATTGTACTCCTAGCAGGGAAAACACATACAGGATGATCCCCGTTTGCAGAGCGCACAGCAGTGCCTGATAGATCATATGGGAGGCAATGTAGGAGGAGATGTGCATTCCCGAACGGTGTTCACGCTTGATGACATCGCGCTCCCGGCAGATTACCTGAATAGAGTTGAAACATCCATTCCAGAGACACACGCAGGTGATAGCCAGCGCACTTATCATGGTACCTTCCATGCTGTAGCAGAATCTGCGCCGGATGACCAGTCCGACAAGGCCCGCAACCATGGCCGCCATCGGAAGCACCTTCCAGTCGTTCTGGTACATAAACATCCGCAGGAGCTTGCCAAGATAGATCAAGATCTGACTGCGGCGGCCGCGATAACGCAGTCTCAGCCCGCTGAAGAACGCTGTTTTGCTGATTTCAGGCATGCTGCACCTCCCTGTATCTGGTGATGAATTCATCCGCTCTGCCTGCACCGCCCTCTTCTACGCGGTTAACCTGCTTGACAATTTGCTCCATGTTCTCACAGCCGAAAAATTTCCTTGCATCCGGGATGCTGCCATAATACGCAAGTCTGCCTGTTCGGGCCGAATCCTTTGCCAGTACAATCACATCATCAAAGAATTCGATCACGCGATCTGGGGTATGCGTAATGACGATTACAATTTTCCCGGTATCTGCCACACTTCGCAGCTGTTCCATAAGTTCTCTCGCCATAACCCCGTCAAGGCCGGAATCCGGCTCATCCAGAATAAACAGCGAGGGATTGGATATCAGCTCCATGGCGATAGAGAGGCGCTTCTTTTGACCGCCGGATAGTTTCTGGACCAGGCTGTTTTTCACCGGTGTAAGACCGAAGATCTCCATGACCTCTTCCACCCGCTTTTTTCGTATCTCCGCCGGTACATCCTTCGGCAAACGGAGCTTTGCCGCATCCATCAGGGTATAATAAACCGTGTCCTTGCTTCGCATCAGTTCCTGTTGAGGGACAAAGCCGGTCTCGTATTGCATTTGTTTGTACTGCGTGTACATATTGCTGCCGTTGAGCACCACCTCGGCATTTGCCTTTTCGTAGCCATTGACTGCATTGACGAAAGTGGTCTTTCCCGCACCGGATCCACCCAGCAGCAGAACCATATGCCCTTGGGGAATATACAGATGGATATCCCAAAGGAGGATTTTTTTCTGGAAGAACTCCCTGACGCTCCGTTCTTTGAGATTTACGGTGAGCCCGGTCTCCATCACGGCCGCCCTGCCGGTTAATGCCATTGTCTCCATCACCCGGCGTATATCCTCTACCTTCCAAGCTGGCTGATACTCCTTTTTCCAGCCCCAGATCAGTGCCGGGATCCATCTCGTCTCCGTGAGCGCCCACAGCCACATCCAGCGTCTCCGAGTTCCGTATACCTCAATGAGTCCTCTATAAATCCGAAACCGATAGAGGAAGGCGATTATTTTCAAGGTGAGTGTGAGTACCAGGCTTATGTAAAAAGCAGTGCTGTTCTCTTCAGGATTGATCACGTAGTTCAGCGCGTTGAAGATCAGATATCCGAATGTCGCCAAACTGGCTACTCGGCCCTCCGGTTCCCGTCCGGCACAGCGGGCCAGCTGGTACTCCTTTGCGCAGGGGATTAGAGCCCACCAGCCTTTGAGGTCAGACTTCTCCAGAAGGCGCCAAAGGCCGGCCATATAGAGAATGTTCGCTACAATGACGGCAGAGCCCATATCCCCCAAAAAGCTGTCACGCAAAATATAGAGCAGCTTCATCCACGTAAATTCCATAAATCCTCCGCTAAACAAAACTATTCAAGTATATTTCTTCTTTGCCCTTAAACCGGCCAAGACCCTGCCTGATATTTGATCCATCTCTTATGCTTGTGGCACTTTGCGCGGGATCGCATTGTCATGCGATCTGGGTCAGCAGAAGTTGGAAGACGGTATTCTCACGCTCGTGCACCCGGTTGTTAAATGTATTCTGTGACAGCTGAACATCTCCGTCCCGAGGATCGGGAGAGTAGGCACCGCTCTGGTAATAGTAGCCGTCCCGGTCACTGCCCGTAAAGCAGCTCATGTATCCTTCCACCGCCTTCAGACTGTTGTTCGAGAAGCGATAGATGAACGCATGTGAGCGTCCGGAACCGCGGGAGCCGCTACAGAAGAGGGCATTGTCCGTACACAGAAAGAACCGCTCCTGTTCTGTGGAGACGGCAAGGCGTGACGGAACACCGCCGATCAGGGTATAAATGTCATAGACCGTAGAACGGGCAGTGTCATCGGTATTGAGCCCGGCAATAAAGAGTTCCGGAATACCGTCCTTGTCCAAATCTTTGAAAGCATAGCCCACATGAGAGCTGTGAGCAATCATCGGACTCAGGCCATTGCTTGAAGCATATTGCGCAGTATGGCCGCCAGCCTGATAGGCTGTCCGATACGAGCTTAGCACACTCTGATACGCCCCGACATAATCACCCACGTAGATATAGGCGGCGCTGCTGACAGCCACACCGCCTGTCCCCTCAAAGCGGGCCTGGAACCCCCATCCGTTGAGGGAGGCGGGAACATTCCGAACGGCAAGGGTATCGTTGGCCTGGTTTTCCAGCACGAGGCCGGGATGGAGGCTCAGCACCTCGGCAGCCGTATACACAAGTCCCGCGGGACTTACAGCCTGCCAGATCAGACGGTTTGCGTTCTGGGCGTGGGCGATAAACCAGGTTGTCCCCCCGATGGCAAGGGACTCACTGGTGGGGTTCTTCGTAATTGCCGGCGCAGGTCCGCTGTACGTGACCGGCGTCGGTATCGGTGTCGGTGCCGGTGTAGGAATCGGGGTGGCCACCGGGTCTGTCAGAACCGGAGAAGTGGAACCACTGTTCAAAGAGAGATTGACTTTGATGAAATTTGAGAAGAATCGGTCGGCATAGTTTGCGTAATCCAAATCTGTAATGGCATTGCCCGCATAATCCCTGCAGCTGGTGAAAGATTGGCCGGAGGCGTTATAGATCACTGTTCGGGTAGCGAGTGTCCGGGTTCGGGCCACACCGTTCTGGAAATAGAATTCCCTCAGTGTATATGCATACTCTGTCGCGCTCACCTTGTTGAGGTCCTCACAGACATAGTAATAGGTCCCGGAGGACGTGTCATAGTAACAGGGCAATGCAGCTCCAGCGGTGTCTGTCTGGACCTGAGAAGAATTCGTAAAGAAGGAAGCCGCCGTGGGTCCCAAAGCCGCTTTGACCAGGTTTTTTCCTGTAATCGGAACCGTGCACCCAGTCAAAAGCCCAGCCAGAAGAACCGTACACAACAGCAGTGCCACTATTTTCGCTGTATGGGAGAGAGATGCGTTTTTCATAACTATCACCTCATCATCAGTGTCGGGCAGATCTGACAATTATTATATCCTCACTTGCAGGAAAACACAAGAAAAAGGAAATTTTATACCCCTACAGAGAATGCATTAATGTTAGCATCCCCCGACAGTCTCCAAATAGTCGTCAGTCTGTACGAAAGCCGTATGTGCCCTCGTCTCTCAGCTGGTCATGATTTCCGATTCTATCCGGACAGTGTAACAGCCGACTCGTATTTGGAGTCGGCTGTGTTTTCCCGGTTGGTTTTTCTTTACATATGTTCCTCGATCAGAGCCAGGTCACCGTAAAGGATGGAATCATCGCCCAGCGCTGCCGTCTTCAGCTCTACCGTGGGTCGGATCGCTGTCATGCAGTAACGGTCCACTTCAGCGAGAATCTTCTTTAGAAACAGATCTCCCATTGCTTCGATTACACCTCCGCCGTAGAGAACCAGATCTGGGCTGAAGGTGTTGATCATGTTTCCGGTAGCAATGGCAAGGTAATGGCAGGCTCGATCAACAGCTTCCAAAGCCACCGCGTCTTTGGCGGAGAGTGCTTTCTTCAGCTTCTTGCTGCGAAAAACACCATCGGCGACATCCTCTGCCATTATGGTCTCTCTCCCGCGGGAAGCCTGCTGTCGGATGTAGGCGCTCATACCCTGTTTGCTGGAGAATGTCTCCAGGCAGCCACGCTGCCCGCAGTTGCAGAGTGGTCCTTCCGGGTCCAGAATCATATGACCGTATTCCGCCGCTTTGAACTGATGTCCGGTGTAGAGTTCGCCGTTAAGAATCAGACCGCCACCCATACCGGTTCCGACAAAGAAACCAACAATATTTCGATACCCCTGTCCAGCCCCGTATTTATATTCCCCCAGAACCCCCAGATTCACATCATTTCCAACAAAGAATGGGATTCCGAAGTGCTTCTCCATAGCTCCCTTCATGTCATAGTTGCGCATCGGCAGATTCGGTGTGAACAGAACAACACCGGTATCCTGGTCAATGACGCCGGGGGCACAGGAAGCAATAGCCCGGATTTCCTTCTTGTTGACACCGGACTCTTTGATCATTTCCTCCACCACGCTGATAATGACCTGTTCAATATCGCCCTGCTTGTTTTCTCCTGCTTTTGAGCGTTTTTTCAGACGGTAGATGATCTCTTTGTTTTCGTTGAAAATAGCTCCAAGAACCTTTGTTCCGCCGACATCAAGGCATATATCGTATTTTTTCATCTTCTCTTCCCCTTCTGATAGTCTTTATGTAACTCTCCGTAAATCTGCTCTAGCTGAAAAATCTCTTGAATCTGTCCCAGGCGGATTCCGGTTTTTTCTCCGGAACCCTCTCTGTGACAAGAGCGTCCGTCACGGTTTCTTTCTTTTCAGTTTTGGTCTCGAGATCCGGTTCTTCTTCCTTCAGCGAGACTTGCAACCTGCTGAAGTACTGATAAAGGCGCTCCTGAGAAGAGGTTCCTTCTCCGTTTGACTCTCTGAGATAGCTGCCGTCCGGCTGCATGGTCCTGGACTTCTCCCGGTCGTCGCGCAGGGCATTCAGGATCTCATGGATCTGTTCTCTCGTCTCCGTTGTCCGGATCTCCACAAAAGCCTCGACACGGCGTTCGAGATTCCGATTCAGTAAATCGCCGGATCCGATGAACAGACGCTCCTCTTCCCCTTCGCCAAAGCAGTAGACACGTGAGTGCTCCAGCCACCTGCCAACGACACTCTTGACCGTAATATTTTCCGTTTTGCCGGGAATTCCCGGCCGGAGGCAGCAGATGCCTCGGATGAACAGTTCGACCTTCACACCTGCCTGAGAGCATTCGATCAGTTTCTCCATGATTTCCAGATTGTTCATGGCGTTGCACTTGATGCTGACGTAGCCCCGGTCGCCCTTTTCGATCTCGCGGTCTAGGTATTCCATCACTCTGCTCTTGAAACTGCGCGGGGCAATCCAGAGCCTGTGCGCTTCCGGCGGAAGTTCACCCTGCTCCAGGGCCTGGAAGGTGGCCTCCGCGTCTTTCCCTGCTTCGGGATCGGCGGTGATCAGGGAGAGGTCAGTATACTGCTCTCCGGTAATTTCGTTATAGTTTCCGGTACCCACCTGAGTGATGGTAGAGATGTTTCCTGCATGCTGGCGGGTAATGAGGCAAAGCTTGGAGTGGACCTTGTGTTCCGGCAGGCCGTAGATAATGCGGCAGCCGGCATCCTCCAGCATCTCAGAATAGTCGATGTTGTTCTGTTCGTCAAAGCGCGCTCGCAGCTCAAGAAGACAGAGGACGTCTTTACCCCGATCCGCAGCATAAGCGAGTGCCGCAGCGATTTTGCTGCTGGCGGACATTCGATAGAGCGTGATTTTGATGGAGAGGACCTCGGGGTCGTCCGCCGCCTCGTAGATCAGATCCACAAACGGCATCATACTCTGGAAGGGGAAACTCATCAGAAGGTCGTGCTTCTCGATATAACGGAAGTACTCCCCTTTCTTCAGGCCAATCTCTCTGGCCGGTTTCCGGTCTTCATAGCGGAAATGGTCATGAGATCCGATACAGGACCGGAAAGAGAGGTCAAAGGGGACAGACACGGAGAACACTCTTTCTTCGGGCACGTGCAGTTTCTTGATGAGAAGCGCTCTCGCTGGATCAGTAAGCTTACCGTAGATCTTGGCTCGAACCGGGGTCTCACGTTTACGCTTAGAGAGCATAGTGGAGGTCTTTTCTCTCAGATCCTCCTTCCCTGCCATCTGAGAGAGAAAAACATCCGCGTTTCTTGTTACCTTGACGACAGCCGATTGCAGGATATTCTCCTTTTTCAGGAGCAACGGAAGGAACCGGCGCACCAGCTGATCGGTCAGAACGATCTTCTGTACTCCGTCGATCTCGAAGCTCAGATAGGATGGTACCCGGTGCATCGGAATGATGGCCAGTTTCTGTACAACACTCTTCCCGAGAAATGCCACAACATAACTCTCTTCTCCCCAGAAGAAGGGAAGCGCCTGATCCGGCTCGATGACCTTGGGAAACAGGAGGTTTTTAATATCGCCGAAGAGCTTCTTTGCCATGAGCTCATCGACCTTGCCGATCTTATTGAAGTTAAGCACTTCGACACCGTTGCGCTTCAGTTCGGTTCGGATCGCTTTCCAGACGCTCTCTGAGAGACTCTGCTGTTCCCGGGTAATCCGTAGGACCTCCTCGATGGTCTCTTCGGCAAGCATTCCGGAAACTGGATCCCTCTTGTCTGGTGTCAGAAGCGTCCTGTGGGTAAGGATGCCGATACGCACCCGGTAGAACTCTTCCAGATTCGATTGGTAGATCATCAGGAACTTCAGCCGCTCCAGAATCGGCACACTTGCATCTGCCGCTTCCAGCAGGACACGTTCATTGAAGCTCAGCCAGCTGAGCTCTCTATTGATATACAGGCTCTCTTCCTTCTCCGGAAGATCCGCCGTCTTCTCTTTCGATGGCATGTTTTTTCTTCCTTCTGTCTGTCAGACCGGTGTTGTGTCAGAGCTGCTCTCCGCAGGCTTTTTCAAGTGCCTTGATGACGATTTTCAGTGTCTTGATACGGGCGTATTTTTTGTCGTTGGATTCGATAATAAACCAAGGTGCGTTCTCGGTACTGGTCTTCTGGAGCATTTCGTCAATGGCCTCTTCATACTGGGGCCACTTTTCGCGGTTTCGCCAGTCCTCTTCCGTAAGCTTCCACTGCTTCTCCGGCGTGTTCTGCCGATCGGTGAATCTGGCCAGCTGGGTATCCTGGTCGATATGGATCCAGAACTTGATCACCACTGCGCCCCAGTCGGTGAGCTGCCGCTCAAACTCGTTCATCTCATTGAAGGCACGCTTCCAGTCATCTTCCGTGCAGAAGCCTTCCAGACGCTCCACCATCACGCGGCCGTACCAGGTGCGGTCGAAGATGCAGATATGGCCACTTCTCGGCAGTCTTGTCCAGAAGCGCCAGAGATACTGTCTGTTGATCTCGTGGGGTTCCGGAGAGGCAATAGGCATCACGTCGAAGCCCCTCGGATCCAGCGGACGGGCGATGCGGCGAATGTTTCCTCCCTTGCCTGCAGCGTCCCATCCCTCATAGCAGAGGATTACGGGGATCTTCTTGCGATAGATGGTATTATGCAGTTCGCCCAGGCGTTTTTGCAGCTTTTTGAGCTCCTTTTTGTATTCCTCATCGTCCAGCGCTGGAGAGAGGTCCACTTCTGATAGCTTCTGCATTTTGATAAGAGGGAACTTCTCACTGAAGGGCTTACCGATATATCTTCCCGCATTAAGCCCGGTATCAATCATCTCCACCAGCAGCTTCAGAGCGTCCCGCGCAGCCATTTTCTTCTTGTCCCCGTCCAGCACATGCCACTTCACTGTCTTGCCGGTCTGGTCCATGAATTCGTCATAGGTTTCACGGAAGAGCTTGTACTCCCGGTGCTGCCACAGATCTTCTTCTGTCACACGCCACTCGGTCTCATAATTCTCACGCAGGGCATTAAGCCGCTTGCGCTGCTCATCCTGATCGATGTGCAAGAAGAGTTTGAGGATCAGATAGCCTCCGTCCCGCAGCTGCCGCTCAAATTCGTTGACAGCGCGGATACGGTCTTTGTACTGCTTTTTCGTGATATCCCGGCGGAGGAACTTGCGCACTGCGCCCTCCATCCACCCGGAGTCGTAAAACATGATCTTTCCGTTCTCAGGAATTGCCTTTGCATACTGATAGAGGAAGGGATAGCGTTCTTCCTTCTCCGGCAGCACGACCGGCGACACAACATTATAGAAACGAGGATCAATCTCGCTGATCAGCTCGTTGATCAGGCTGCCTTTGCCTGCGGCAGCCCAGCCTTCTACCAGGACGACAACCGGGAGTTTCTGGTCCCGAACCAACTGCTGCTGGGCCAGCAGTCTCTCTCTGAGTGCCTTGATTTCTGTCTTTAAAGCGCCACTGTCTTCGTCTTTGGACCCTTTGAATTCTTTTAACACGTGTGATCAGCCTCCAATGTGAATTTTTGAAACAAAATATCAGTATTTATTTTAAGACATCTCCGATGTGAAGTCAATGCCGGATTGACCGAAGAAAAAAGATTGACGGCCTGTTTTGGATTGCTTATAATAGTTTTGTTTTATTAAACATATTAAGGGAGCGATGCACCATGGATCCCCGTACGAGTAAGCAGAATTATTATCTCGATATTGCCGATTCCGTTCTGGAACGATCTACCTGTCTCCGCCGGAAGTACGGTGCCATCATCGTACGCAATGACGAGATTATCTCCACCGGCTACAACGGTGCGCCACGCGGCAGACGTAACTGCAGTGATCTGGGAGTTTGCACCCGTGAGACTCTGCATATCCCCTCCGGTGAGCGCTATGAGCTCTGCCGCAGTGTCCACGCAGAAGCAAACGCCATCATCTCCGCATCCAGACGTGATATGATTGGAGCCACGATCTATCTGGTAGGCCGTGACGCCAGGACAAACGAGCTGCTCAATGACGCAATGAGCTGTTCCATGTGCAAGCGTCAGATCATCAATGCAGGGATCGATAAGATCGTCATCCGGGTGACCCCCACGGAGTACCGCACCATTCCCGTCAGTGACTGGATTGAAAACGACGACTCCATCTTCATGCTTTGACCTTTTTGAAAACATCCTCAGGATAACGGGATGCCGTTATCCTGTTTTTGTGTCGATGTTGATCAACTGAATTCTTCCAAAGTGAGGACTGCCATTCTATGTCTCAGATCTGGAAACGAGGAACTTATGCCTCCATTGCCCGTCAAGCTGCTGCCGAGGGCATCGTCCTGTTAAAAAACGATCGCTGTACTCTCCCCCTGAGAGACGGAGAACGGGTTGCTGTTTTTGGCCGTGCACAGTTTCATTATTATAAAAGTGGAACCGGATCGGGCGGCTCGGTCAATACCGATTATGTTGTAGGGATCTGGGAAGCTCTGAAATCTTCCGGCCGTTATACATTGAATACCTCTCTTCGGGAAACCTATGACTCATGGGTGGAGCAGCATCCATTTGATGCTGGGCAGGGCTGGGCTTCTGAGCCCTGGTATCAGGAAGAGATGCCCGTTTCCGAAGAGATCGTCCGCCGCGCTGCGGAGGAATCCGACGTTGCCCTGGTGATTCTGGGCCGCACGGCCGGTGAAGATCAGGACAACAGGAACGAGCCAGGCAGCTTTCTGCTCACGGAAATCGAAGAGGATATGCTTCGCAAAGTCTGTTCCAGTTTTAGCAGGATAGCAGTTTTGCTGAATGTCGGCAATATCGTAGATATGCGATGGGTACAAGAATACGATCCATCTGCCGTTCTCTATGTATGGCAGGGTGGACAGGAGGGCGGAAATGCGGTCTTGGACGTTCTTTCCGGGGACATCAACCCCTCCGGACATCTGCCTGACACCATTGCCCGGGGAATTGATTCTTATCCCTCCACGCCGAACTTCGGTTCCAGGACAGAGAATATTCAGGCCGAAGATATCTATGTCGGTTATCGATATTTTGAGACCTTTCGGCCGGATCTGGTGCTCTACCCCTTTGGCTTCGGACTTTCCTATACAGAATTTCGGCTTGGTAGCACCTCTTTCTCAGTCGATGCGCCCGTCTCTTTTTCTCTCGGTATCCCAGTTACCAACTCCGGCAGCACAGCGGGGAAGCAGGTTCTGCAGGTCTACGGTTCCGCGCCGCAGGGCGCTTTGGGGAAACCCGCCCGGGTCCTGCTTGCCTTTGCCAAGACGAAGCTTCTCGCTCCTGGCGAGTCACAGATACTCAGTTTTGACATTCCTCTCTCCCTTCTCGCCTCTTATGACGATTGCGGAAAGACTGGTTTTCACTCTGCCTGGGTATTGGAGGCGGGAGAATACCGAATCTTCTTCGGGATGGATGTGCGAAATGTATCGCTGGCCGGCCGCTTCCTTCTCGCGGAGAATGTTCTTGTGACGCAGTGCGAAGAAGCCATGGCCCCTGTCAAGGCCTTCGAGCGACTGCGGCCCGTTCCTGCAGGCATGGATTACAAGGCTGGATGGGAGCCCGTCCCACTGAGAACTGTCTCCCAGGAAGACAAGCGCATCCAGAATCTACCCACCTGTCTCCCTTACATCGGAGACCAGGGCTGGAAGCTGAAGGATGTCGCTGATGGAACTGTCGGGATGGGCACATTCCTCTCTCAGCTGAGTGACCGGGATCTCTGTACCATGGTTCGAGGGGAAGGCATGTGCTCGCCCAAGGTCACTCCTGGCATTGCCGGTGCGTTCGGAGGTGTTTCTGATTCGCTCAGAGAATTCGGAATTCCCGTCGGCGGCTGCTCAGACGGTCCCAGCGGCATTCGTATGGACTGCGGAACCCACGCCTTCTCTCTACCTAACGGAACCTGTCTTGCCAGCAGCTTCAATGAGGAGCTGAATGAAGAGCTCTTTGCTTGGGAAGGGCTGGAGCTGCGCCGACATCGAATTGACTGTCTTCTCGGCCCAGGTATGAACATTCACCGCAATCCGCTGAACGGGCGGAACTTCGAATATTTTTCGGAGGATCCGCTCTTGAGCGGGCGGATGGCGGCTGCTCAGCTGCGGGGACTGCATCGTTATGGGGTTACCGGTGTGATCAAGCACTTCTGTGCAAACACACAGGAAACTTTAAGACATCATATGAACTCAGTCATCTCTGAACGGGCACTGCGGGAAATCTATCTCAGAGGTTTCGAGCTTGCCGTCCTGGAGGGGCATGCCCGTGCGGTCATGAGTACTTACGGCCCAGTAAACGGGCTCTGGACCTCTGGAAACTATGATCTTCTGACCGTGATTCTTCGGAACGAATGGGGCTTTGACGGCGTGGTCATGACAGACTGGTGGGCCATGGCCAACGACTGGGCCGGAGCGCCGGGCAGCTATCAGAATGTCTCCGCCCAGGTTCGGGCACAGAACGACCTCAATATGGTAAACGCAGATGCGGGTGCCAACTCCAACGGCGATGATCTGGACAGTGCCCTGGCTGAGGGCCGTCTGACCCGGGCGGAGCTTGTTCGCAATGCAACCAATATCTGCCGTTTTCTCTTGACCCTGCCCGTCTGGCCACACAGCCTCGGACTGGAGTCCGATCTAGACCGGGAACTGGCGGAAAGCCTGTCGCAGGAAGACCTGGCAGCGCAAAATGTCGTCAGTCTCACTGCTGCGGAAGCGGCAGCTGGTATTGACGCGTCTCTGATCCGTGCCGTACGCGGCGAGAGCACCATGCTGGCCATCACAACACCCCGGCGTGGAAAATTCTCTCTGGAAATGGAGGCTCGAGCCGTCAATCAGCCGCCCATGGCGCAGCTCCCCTTCAGTGTGTTCCTGAACCGGGATCTCGCGGGTTCAGTGACACTTACCGGCACAGACACGGACTGGAAATCCGTTTCCGTGATCATAGGCCCCACCTATCATACCAACTTTTTCCTGAAGATCTTTTTTGCCCAGAGCGGACTGGAACTGCGGAATATCCGTCTCGTCATGACCGAGGATAAGGAAGAAGAAATCCGCGATATTCTTGAAGCGATCCGGGCAACGGACCGTGGCAACGGTGATCCGTTCTGATTTCAAGACTTGAACCTTATTATCGTAAGAACCGTCGTGCCTTACTGTGTCACGTGGAGGCATTGCCCGGTTATTATGCCAGCCCGCTGATGCTTTCTGAACCATGAAAAACGACAGATCAGAGTGTTTCACTCTTTCTCTGTCGTTTTTTGTTATTGATGATCCGTTACTGCCAAATGGAACTGCGGATTTTTAGGATCTTACCAGTCCAGAGAGAACCCTTTCAGCAGGGGAGTTGCTTTCTCGATCAAGTCTCTCAGCCACCAGCCGTAGGCATAGCCTTCCGCACAG
>JAEEGL014065063.1_pt1 | contig 15625 bp, 18 predicted proteins | sample 9134231 | NCBI WGS metagenome assembly JAEEGL01 (sample SAMN16246548, study PRJNA631951) | gut metagenome | biome: gut microbiome; feature: rumen; material: fiber-attached | host: Bos | place: Iran: Karaj | collected 2018-10
ATGTTATAATCAATAAACAAAACCTCCTTAATTAACCGTATTCAAAAGTGATGTTATATCCCGCCGGCAGAAGCCCCAAAAGCTGATTTTCTATTATTTTGCAGCTGCTTTCGGGATAGTATCCGTATATAGATAATTCTAAACAGCCGGGACCTTGCGAGCCGTAATATGCCGAAACATTCATCACATTAAGTATTTCATTCAATGCCGCGCGGTTTAAACACTTGTGGAAAAGCTTATATCTGTTTTTCAAATGATTTTTTCTTTCTACAAGTGTAAGATCACTTCTTGTTCCGCCCGTAAGCTGTTCCCTGAGCGATATGTTATCCTCAGAAGCATCGGTGATGAACGTATCTGAGTATATTTGCTCCAAATATGCCCTCAGACTGTTAATTTCGATGGATACAGCGTACATTTCGGCGTAAAGATCGGAAAAATCATCACTGTTTGAGATTCCAAGTGTTCCTATGCTTTCAAGCATTCTTTCTCCGTATATGTTCAATTAATCCACTCCTATCCTATAGTTGAGCCGATCATCAACGTGCCTTTAACACCAAGCTGGTGTGCTAAAATGTTCGGAATAATACAGTTTTGATCAAGGTTTAATTTCTCATATCCTTCAACCTTTGATAATACATCATTAATTGTGTAAACAGTAATTTTTTCCCCGACGCTTAGATTATTAAAGTATTCATTTAAAGCGGCAAAACAATCTTCCTCCACACGGGTATACTTGTAACCCGGCTTTGCCTCAATGGTCAAGCTGAGATCTACTCTTATCTCATAAGCAGGGTATACTGTTACCCGAACACCGATTTGTCCGCCGCTGTTTATAAGGTCCTGGACCTGCGACGCCGTAGCTTGGGAAACGGAGCTTCCTCTCGTTCCGAGATACATATTAACCACTGTTCCGTAATTGTCATCAAAAACAAAGCCTGCGGAACGAACCCCGTCTACTGTCATTGCAAGCCCGCGGTAGTAACTCATATTTGCACCGTTTGGAGGAAATTTTACGATATCTGCTATCCTTTTTCTGAAAGAATCATCGTCCTCTGCATCTGAGCCGCCGGCTATCGGAGCAGCGTTTATAACGCCTAATACATTTGAAATTATTACACCGGGATGGGTTATTGTATGCTTGCCTAAAATGTGGACCTCTTTCTCGCCGCAATTATATGCCGCGCCGCTTTCCGTCGCGGTTATATTGACCGTAACGCCAAGATCACCTGCACTTATTACAGCGTCTGCTTCCGTAAAGTAAGAATATCCATCGTTGTTTTTCACCTCGGTGTGTCTCGGAATAACAAAATCGCTTTGAAGCGTCTCCGATAAATAAAACCACACTTCACCGTCCGCCGTAGACGGTGCCTGACGGCTGATCCCGTAAAGCTCTCCGTGTTTGTCGAGGCTCTCGCCTTCTGCAGTGGAAACAAGCATTTGTTTTTTCAACCACTCGGCATAAAGCATACAATCAAATATTTCCGCTGCCGCAGTTTGAAGCCTCATGCCGCAATCCGAGACATCCGAGGGCGTATATCCCGCTTTAAACAAAAAATTGTTTTTCATTCGCTGCAATATTGTTTCGTAACTATCCATTAAAACCTATTACCTCCGTTTCGTATGTTTTTCCCATATACTCAAACTGCACCTTCAATTCAAGCGAAGACGATGTCACATTACTCAAGATACACTGTTTATATTTTATATCCTTTATACCTATGACAGCTTCTTTTACTGCCATTTCGCACTGCTCATATATATTGTCGCTGCCGTAATCAAGGCTGCCCATATAACTGCCTAAGCTTTTGTTATACGCATACGCACCTTTTGAGATCATTACTGCATTGTAAACAGCCTTTCTCAGCTTATCGGGATAATTATCCGTGCAGATCATAGCAAGCCTCCTTTTCGGGTAAATATATTTTGTCTCCTTTTTTCAAAACAAAAGACTTTATATTGCCTGTATTTAGCATAGTAACCTCTTCTAAATCAAGATTTAGCCTGTTGCACAGTGAAAACAGCGTTTCCTGTTCTTCAATCATGTAACCTCTGCACGCACGCTCGGGCAAGGTGCTTTCCGAGCTCAGTTTTATACTGTAACTTATAAGGGACGGTATGTCGGAAACGGAAAAGGTGAGCTCGGTTATTTCGGCATTTAAGACGCCGAATTCCGGCATTGAAACGGTAACGTTTCTTTTCTCAGAAAAATACTTGTTAAGTTTTTCATAATACATCTGTCTGCTGCCGCCGGTAAGATCTCCGCTTACCTCAATCGTTATTGACTGCCTGTCAGCGTATGAAATCCTTTTTGAAGTAATGCTTTCGGGGTTAAACGGCAAAGACGTATTACCCAGTTTGAAAATATACCTGCTCATCCGAACACCGCCTCCCTCTCCTTTGCATAAATTACAAGCTTATTTACGATCCCTCTGCCCAAGTCTATATCTGTACTCATTATCCTGCAATGCTTATACATCATACTGTCGAACAAAATATTAAAATCATCAAGCTCTTCTATCATATCAAGAATACTTACGGGAAACGATTTTATCTCTATCTGATGATAAGTTTTCCCCTTTAAGAATTCCACGGGAGTGGACTCGAGCGCCTGTTTCACATAATGGATATCACTTTTTTCATGAGCGTTTATATACCGAGCGTCAAAGCTGTTCCCGTTGATCTCAACACTTACTGTTTCGCTGTCAGGCACTATTTCGCTGTTGTTATTTACAACCTCCATGGTTTTGCACTTTATGTTGAGCTCGCAACTAAACGCCATAAAATCAGAATCATATTTTACCGATTCGGTAGTAGCGCTTACGATCCCCGATATTGCGCCAAGCAAATACTCGCATATGTCGCCCGCGGTTTTAAGGCACTCCGTTCCTCCCAATGCTCTGGGGGTGTAGATTTTGAGCTCAAATATTTCATAAGAATAAACGTTTGACTGAACGTATGAGTTTCTTATACCTACGGCGCACAGTTTGTTCCGCAAAGGGCGTTCCGCTTTATTTATGTTATAAGCAGGAACAAAGCTTATATCGCTGAATGTATCTGCGCCTGATAAAGCGGCTATAAGCACCTCAAGATTATCCGTAAACGTTGCCATTTTCATCGCTCCTGTCGGTTTTCACAAGCATTGCCCAAACGTATAATACTTTTTCACCCAAAGTAAAGGGCAACGCTTTTTTCACTGTATATTCCGTGTTGTCGGCTGCAATCCTTATACCGTCTCCCATAGTGTCAAGTCTGAGTGTCGGCTCGCCGATATATACATATCTGCCGCTGTCAAGTACACCGCCCGGGGTGTATGTGTCATCCACATACACCCTGTTTTTATATCTGAGAGGCGATATAAAGGCTTTACCTGTACAAATTGTATCATTTATTGAAACGCTTACCGTGGTACCGTATTTTTTGAAATCTTTTTTTGAAAAAACATTCATTTGTATCAGTCACCCACCTTAACGCCGCAAAAACAAAAGCCTTCGGGCTTTAAAAGGTCCTTTATCGAAGCTTTTGCGTTAAGCCAATATTCTTTGGCGTATTCGCAGGCGTTTTCAAATGACGATGCCGAAACATCGCCCGCGGAAAAGCTTTTTGCGTCTTTCGCAAGACGCAGCTTTGTGTGATGATAAAACGCAAGTGCGGCGCAAGCGTCTTCTATACAACGTAGCTGAAAAGAAGTAAAATCGGTTTTAATAAGCATACCCTGCAGCTCTCTTAAGCACCTTGAACATAATTCCAGACAATATTCACGTGAAAGATCATCTTCACCTGTAATGGCAATAAGCTTTTCGGCGACATCGCTTAGTTTAATATTCAAAAGGCAAAGCCCCTTTCATTATCTTAATAAGAAAGTGTTTTTGAAGCGTCTCTGAATATCTTTGCAAAACCTGCAATACAGCTTATAGACGCTCTCTCAAGTTGACGGTCAATGAGCTTGTCGTACTCGGTTACAATGTCTCCGGCTTGTACCATTTCAAGAGCGTATCTGCTGTCAAGACCGATAAGCTTGTTTGAAGCCATACCGGGAACGTGAATAAGCTGTGCGCCCAGAGGTGTAATAAGCTCGCCCGTTGCGTGAAAATTAAGCCCTGCAACAGAGTCTTTCATTTCTGTAAGACCGAGCATTGTGTTTACAAGCGCAGTAGGAGCGATAATAGTATCAAGCTTATACGGAGCAAAGCTTGTCCACATAGCCACAAGATCACTGTATGAAAACAAATTTGTTTCGTTTATTATATCGGCGGCATTGTTATTGCCGTCGCCGTTTATAAGAACATCAACAGCATCATTCAACAGCATACGGCTTATATATGAGCCTATCTGCTTCAGTGCAACGGTGAAAACGTCAAGGCTTTGAAATTTAAGAGCCTCATATGAGCTTACAAGCATTCTGCCGCGCTTTTTAAGCTTTACAAGGTTTTCCTGAGTATGTATTACCGTTTCGGGTATTACAGCTCCCTCGGCAACGTCGGCAAGAGCTTTTTCATCGTCTGTGGGCGTTGACGCAATGCTTCTGTAATCCATACCGTCAATTACGGTAGTAGTTGAGCATATTTTAGGCAAAACATTGTCAAACTCCATACCGCTCTTTACGGCACGGCAAATGTATTCGGGAAACAGTGCCGAAGACTGGCTGGTTTGGAAAAATTTATCAATTTTATCTGCTCCCTTACCTGAAACCTTGATATCATAACGCTTTAACTGTCGCTGAAATGCGTCAAGACCTTCAAGCGGCGTGTCTATATAGTTTTCATCGGGGTCAAGCTCCGTAAGTACCTGTGTAAAGCTTTTTCCTCCGATTTTGTACATTCCTTTTTCAAGTGAAATATTCTTATAATCTGACATATATCATTCTCCTTTTCATTATGAAAAATAAATAACCGCTGTGCCCAAGGTAGTATTGTTGTTTACAACAAGGCAGGAACGTCCCGTTTCCGTTATTTCAAGTTTGCCTGCATCGTCTACCGACAAAAGCTTAACACCAGTGCCGACAGATTCGGCAACCTCTACCTCGGCAAAGCCCGTTATCTGCACAGCTGCCAAATCTCCGTTAACATTTACGGCAATTCCGATAAAATTATCCCCGTCAGAACATTTGGCTACCGTGTCGTTAGACGACATTTTCACAAAATCGCCTTCGGCTATCGTGCCTGTTTTCTTAAACGTAACCGCGTTTTGCATAATACCTTTGTAATCAATTTTCATACTGTCTTTCCTTTCTCTGTTTAAATGCTGTATTCTTTGTTATTCAACTGCTTTTTGCCCTTAGCTTTTCCAAGCTGCACCACAGGCGCACACATATCGCTCTTTTCGCTGAGATACTCATGCAGCTTTTCAAGCTGGGTTGTGCTCAAAGCAGGTGCGGCGTCAAGAATTATGCCCGCCAGCTTTTCATCAAAGGCTGAAGCTTTTACAGCCTTTTTAATAAGCTCTTCCTTATACTTTTTACCGAGCAGCGCTTCTTTTTCAAGGCTTGAGATCTTTTGTGTCAGCAATGCCGCCTCTTCGCTTGTTAAGCAAACGGGACCTCCCGACGATAAGCTTTTCATTACTTCTTCCATACTTAATCTACTTCCTTTATCAAATGATTTTATTACTCCTGCGCCCCTTTGCGCGGGAACAGCCACAAAGGACCACTCGTACGCGTCTGTTGGCTCTTTCAAGATGTGATAGCAAAGCTCCGTGTTATATCTTTTGCCTTTAATGTGACTGCACGAATCTACCGTAAGGTCACATCCGCACACCGAGCAATATCTCTTTGACACGCTGCATCCTACGCTTACCTCTTTCTTTATTCCGCTGTCTATGGATCTTATAAATTCTTCGTTCCCGTCTTTGGGGATATATGCCGTTGCCTTTAGCCTTACAAGCGGCTGGCCTACACTGTTATATTCATTTTGCGGATACTCAATTCTGCAGTCATATATTCTTGCTATCTGATTAGACGCCTTTGCATCGTGGTCACTGATGCCCGTTTTTCCTACAAACAGTTCGCAAAGCTTTTCAAGGGCTTCGGGTGAGAATTGCTCAAAGTCGCGGTCTATATCGTTATCACATAAAACTACCGAAAAGGTATACACCTCGTCCTCCGTATATTCTCTTCTGGTATATTGGTTTATAAGCTTCATATCATCTGCGCCGTGATTTTCGCTTTTAATTATCGTCTGCGTAATTTTCACCCCCTTTTAGTTGCTGTTCCGCCAAAGCCGCCTGGGCGTTTGTGTATCTTGCATTTGCAAGCTGAACATCGTCCTGAAGATTAATATTATCCCACTTGATATCCACTTGAGGCGCATATCCGTTTCTCAGCAGATAAGTACCGCATATTTTTTCTATAACGGGGTTAAGTATCTTGCGGTAATATTCAAGCTCGCTCGTGAGTATATCTACCTGCTGGGTAGACATACGCTCGGTTGTAGACCATGAAAGCCCCAATAAAAACGGCGGTATTGACATTTTTGCTACAATTTGCTCCAGCATTTGCCGTGCAGGCACTTCGCTGTCGAGTACCGCGCCGTCCGCGCCGATAACGCTGATATTAACATCGCCTGCCGCAATAAAATCGGAAACACCCGAGCCTTTTGACATCGCTTTTCCCCATTCTTCAGCGATAACCTTTATATCCCGTGAGGCGTTTCGCTCGTTTTCGGGAGTCGGCTTATATGTTATGGCATATCTTACATTTCCTGCACGCTCCCAGTTTACACCTACGGTGTTATAGATCTTTAATAATATATCCGCCACAAACGGAAGCCCGTTTAATATAGACGTTCCGTAAACACTTCCTTTTTGAGGATTAAGTGCAGAAACAAATACAAGCTCGGGGCGTTTTACTGGGCTCGTCTCACCTATGCCTTTGCTATATACAAGCGCTTTCATGGGCGAGCCGTTTTCTTTCAGCTCAATATCATCTATATAGGCATTGTAAAGACCGTATACTCTGCCGTGTCTGTCGGTAACTATTTCACCCACCGCCGTTCCGTACGTAAGCAGGCTTTCAAGATAAGAGCTTACAAATTGGTCTATACCCACGCAGCCTGCTCCAACAGGAACAGTCTTTAAAAATCTGTTAAGCTCACGCTCGGCGCACGGGTCATTGCAGCTTACCTTAAAACCTCCGGTGAGCCTTACTGTTTTTCCTATTGCCGCGTCTATTATGGGAACCGACTCTTTTATCGCTTCATAAAGCTTGATTTTTGAATGAGTAAGCGCAGTATTTTCGCCTGTGAACAATAACGAATTGGTAAACAACCTGTTCCCCGATGTTTGCACCTTCGGCAAATAAGTATTCTTTTTTGTTTTATTAAAAAGCTTGATTGTTACTCCTCCTTCCTTTAGTTTTAACTTTTAACCGTTTCTTTTAAGCGAAGTAACGCATAGCCCGGGCGATGAGTCGAGCACGGTAGATACAAAATAACGGATATCGTCCATAGCGTGATCGTTTTCCTTTACAGGGGCGTCGCTTCCGCCCGAGTTCCATTTATAAAGGCTGAACTCACGCATAGAATCCGCACAGGTGTCGCATATTTTTATATTGCCGCTTTTAAGCGCAGTAGCGGTATTTCTTATACCGTCGATAACATTGTTTTTGGCTGGTATGACACTGAATTTTTTGTGTCGCTTTATAACCTCTATAAAGCTTGCCGCAGACGGATCGACTACAACAATATCCGCATTAATACCGTCGCAAAGCTCACAAAGCGACTGATAATGTTCTTCATCTGTTTTCAAATGATTTTCCCTGCGCGAATCATAATAATACTCTTTTATTCTGTACCAAATTCCGTCATACTCTCCCCACAGCCCGAAAGAAGCAGGATTCACAGTGCCGTAATCGCACGAAACGGCATATCTTTCAAAGCATACATTCGGCACAGGGCAAAACATATCTTTGTTCATAAACGGATACACCGCCCCTTCAACCGATACCCATTTACCCTCAACAAATCTTTTGTAAAAGCTTCCGCTGTACATTGACTTATACCGGTTTATCATTTGCGGAGAAAGGGAAGGATTGTCCTCCATTGTAAAATGAACATACAAAGCGTTTTTTGACTTGCGTTTGCTTATCCACTCTGTATAAAACCAGTGCTGAGGGTATTCGGGGTTACAGTTGAACCAGAATTTAGAGCCGTTTACCGAACATCTTGCAAGTGCCTGCTCAACAAATGAACGCGGCATAAGCGCAACTTCGTCAAACAGCACGCCCGATAGGGTCATACCCTGTATAAGCGCCGCGGAAGACTCGTCTTTTCCGCCGAACAAATAAAACCTGTTTGTTCTGCCGTCCTTTGTGACAGTAAGGGTATTTTCGCTTATTTTAAGCTCACACTTAAACCCGAGCTTTTCGATTATCGGCACAATAGGCGTGATAACATTTCTCTTAAGCGAGCGTATCGTTTTGCCGCAGATTGCAAAAGATGCGTTTTCAAAAGCGTAAAAGCTCCACGCAAAAAAAGATATTCCCATGCAAAGTGTTTTTCCGCTTCTAACAGCTCCGTCGCATATTATTGCGTCGTGATTTCCAAAACGGTTATTCCCGCACCACCAGCAGAGCACCTTAAGCTGCTTTGGAGAAAAGCTCTTAAAATCCATTAAAGCTCATCTCCATAGTGCCTGTTAAGCGCCGCGCTGCTTTTTTCCAAAGCTCTGTAAAACGGAAGGGCGTCGTCGCTGTCGCCTTTACTGAGCTGTTCGAGCTTTTCAAGTGCTTTTATCCTGTCGGCAAATTTCAGCTCCAGGCTACCGTCTTTAAGCCGCTTTATTTCAGATATGTTTTCAAGGTGCATCTCCTCAAGCTTAAGTTCTGACGGTTCACCCGAGAAAATCAGCCTTACTCCGTCGCTTATGCTACCGAACGCAAGCCTTTCAAGACCGCACATAGCCCGTGCTTTTGCCGTTTTAATCCTTGTTTCGGATATTTTTTGAATCATCTCCACAATACTTTCGTTGTTGAGAAGCTTTTGTGCGGCTATTTCGGTATTACGTTTATACCCCGCCTTGTAAGCCGCACTCACCGCATCTCCGCAAGAAACATATAAGCTGCAAAACAGGATTTCTTTTTCGCTTAATTTGCCGTTTGTGGGTTCACTTATAGTCATCACATCCTCTGATTTTTTTGAAAAGCGCTTTCCACACATACATAAAAACATAATCAAATTTTGAGAAAAATATCGAAATTACAGAATTATTTTCTAAAAATGTCATAAAACACAAAGCTGCCGTGGACTTTTGTTATCCACGACAGCCAAAATTTTTTATACTGCCCGAAAAGGTCATATGTAACCTATCCGAGCATTTGACCTCCAAGACCAAAGCTTATCGAAATAGCTTCGTTAACTTTATTCATAGAGTCGTTGTCAAGCGTTCCCATTTTTTCTTTCAAGCGGCGTTTGTCGATTGTTCTTATTTGCTCCAAAAGCACAACGCTGTCCTTTAAAAGTCCGCTGCCCTGTGCGTGAAGTTGAATATGAGTGGGCAAATTTGCCTTTGTCTGCTGGCTTGTTATCGCAGCTGCAATAACAGTAGGGCTGAACTTGTTTCCCACATCATTTTGAACGATCAACACGGGTCTTACACCGCCTTGCTCACTGCCCACTACGGGGCTTAAATCAGCATAGTATATATCACCGCGTTTTACACTCACAATTTTCACACTCCAATTATATTTACTTCTGTTTACATTAATATTTTTGCCTTGTTAAAATTTTTTTATACCGTAAATATAATTATTATAAAAATTTCAACATCTGTTATATATTATTATGAGTTGTCGGAATTGGTTAATTGTCAAAGCCGTAAAAACGCATAATATATAAATAAAGCAGGACGTTTTAAATATACATTCAAAACGTCCTGCGACTTTATCTTATGTAACTTTTATACTGTATCAGTCTAAATTTCTTATCTTTTTGACGGAAACGATTCTCTTTATTGCAAGCATATAGGCTCCCAGACGCATTGTGGTGTTATGCTCTTTTGCAATATTCCAAACCTCATTAAACGCTTTTGTCATCTTGTTTGAAAGCAGATCATTTACATAATCTTCGTCCCAGTAGAACGACTGAAGGTTCTGTACCCACTCAAAATATGATACTATAACTCCGCCGCCGTTCGCCAGAATATCGGGAACAATAGTTACGCCTTTCTGTCCAAGAATTTCGTCCGCTTCAGTGGTAACAGGTCCGTTAGCGCCTTCAACAATGTATTTAGCTTTTATGTCGCTTGCGTTGTCAGCGGTTATCTGGTTCTGCAAAGCTGCGGGAACAAGCAATTCACAATCGCATTTTAAAAGCTCATCGTTTGTAATAACTCTGCCGCTTACAGAATCAAGCTCGCTTAAAAGCTTTCTCTGGCTTACGTGAGCGAATATTTTTTCCATATCAAGACCGTTTTCGTTATACAAACCGCCGCTTACGTCGCTTACTCCGACAATAACAGCACCTTTTCTGTGCAAAAGGATTGCCGCGATGGAACCGACATTACCCATGCCTTGCACTGCGACTTTGAGACCTTTTAATGATCTGCCCAGCTTTTCCATCAAAAGTCTTGCGGCAAACATAACGCCTCTGCCTGTTGCCTCGGTTCTGCCCAAAGAGCCGCCTATCTCAATAGGCTTGCCTGTTACAACACCGGGCGCTGCACTGCCGTTATACTTGCTGTATTCGTCCATAAGCCAGCCCATGATCTGAGGTGTTGTATTCACATCCGGAGCCGGAATATCTTTTTGGGGTCCTATAACAGGATATATTAAAGAAGTAAATTTCCTTGTAAGTCTTTCAAGCTCATTTTCAGACAATTCACGCGGGTCAACTTTAACTCCGCCTTTTGCGCCGCCGTAAGGTATATCTGCAACAGCACATTTAATGCTCATCCATGCAGCCAGTGCCTTAACTTCATTATCATCAACCTCTTGATGATAACGAATACCGCCTTTTGCAGGTCCTCTTACCGTAGAGTGCTGAACACGGTATCCTTCAAACACCTTAACACTGCCGTCGTCCATTCTCACAGGGCAGGCGACCTTAAGCTCGCGCTCGGGGTATCTTAGCGAAATATAATCGCTTTCGTCAAGGTTAAGCTCTCGTGCGGCTCCGTCAAGCACCGCTAAAAAATTGTCATACGCATTGTAAGTCTTCAATGTAATCTACCTCCGTTTATATACTTTAATTTTATATACTTTAATAATAAATAATTTTGCCTAGCGTTTAGATGATACATCAATTTATTTACAGTGTCAATATATATTGTAAAAAATTGTTAATATTTTTGTAATATTTTAATATGCTTTTTATTTATCCTATAAAACTGTTATTCTTATCGGGCATATCCGTATCCCCTTTTTCTTTTTTTGCTGGCTCAAAATATTTATCGGCATTACGCAGCGCAGAATATCTTAAATAATCCAAAACATTACCCGTTTGCAAAAACTGTTGCCAAGCGTCTGCTATTTCCATAATATCGCTCCTTCCTTTTTTGCTTGTATATGTATTATTAGGACTTTGAGCCGTGTTTTTCGTGGTAATTATTTGCATATATTTAATGCCGATACATTTGCTCATATTATTTGACAAATGTGTGTAATTTGTAGTATAATCTCGTTGAATACGATTGTTTATTTCTCCGGAGGTTTTTCTCTATGAAAATAAATTTAAGAAAACTTATACTCATTTTGGCAGATATAGTTATGATATTCTCAATAGGTATCATTGTTGCTTGGATTTTGCCCGTTACCGCAAACTATCTCGGCGGTAATTATATCATGGGCTACCGTAAAATTTTTGTCGCAATATTATTTCAAAGCTTTTTCAGCTTCATATTTTTGTGGATCTTCGGCGCCTATTCAATTTTATGGAGAAACGCGAGAATAAAGGACTACGTATCTTGTGTTTTAGGAATAATCAGCGGTTCCGCAGTTACCATTATGGTGTTTGAGATAATGGAAAATTATGCCACGCTTGTAAATGTGTTTAACGTGCCTAAAGGATATTTTATTCTGTGCGCGGCAGTTCAACTGCTTACCATATGCGCGTTTAGATTTATTTTCAGAAAAGCATTTCTAAGCATAAACCGCCACGAGCGTGAGCTTTACAAAAAGCGTGTTATGATCATTGGTGCCGGTAACGCCTGCAAAATGATTTTAAAAGAAATACAAAATGCGCAAACTGACCCAAACAATTCATCCAGGAACTATCTTCCCGTGTGTATAGTTGACGACGACCCTGCAAAGCTGCACAAGCACATAGTAAATGTTCCCGTTTTGGGAACTACAAAGCAAATAGCCGAGCTTGCAGAAAAACACGATATAGAGCTTATAATATTCGCTATTCCCTCTTGTGATGAAGAAAACCGTAAGCGTATAATAGATTCATGCGCCGACACAAAATGCGATATAAAAATAGTGCCGTATTTGAGCAATGTTTTTTTCGAAGACGCAAACAACCACATTATGAACCAGATCAAAGATATAAGGATAGAAGATCTGCTCGGCAGAGATCCCGTGACCTTTGACAAGAAAGAGATTTCCGAACTTATAAACGATAAGGTTTGTATGGTAACGGGCGCAGGCGGCTCAATAGGTTCTGAGCTTGTAAGGCAAATAATAAAATATAAACCGCGTCTTGTTGTGCTTGTAGATATTTATGAAAACAGTCTTTACGAGATACAGCAGGAGCTGTTCATGGAATACGGACGTGACGTAAGCATTGTTTCGCTTATTTCTTCTGTGCGTGATTTTGATAAAATGTCTTTGATCTTTGAAAAATATAAACCGCAGATAGTTTTTCACGCCGCTGCGCACAAGCACGTTCCTCTTATGGAGGATTCTCCGGAGGAGGCTGTTAAAAACAATATTTTCGGAACATTTAACGTAATGAAGCTTGCCGAAACATACGGCGTAAACAAGTTTATTATGATATCCACAGACAAGGCGGTAAACCCCACCAATGTTATGGGTGCTACTAAACGCTGCTGTGAAATGATCGCACAGTACATGGCGCAAAGCAACGGAAAAACCGAGTTTATCGCAACCAGATTCGGCAACGTACTCGGCTCAAACGGTTCGGTTATCCCGCTGTTCAAACGCCAGATAGAATCAGGCAGACCTCTTACCGTGACTCACCCCGATATTATACGCTACTTTATGACAATACCGGAAGCCGTAGCGCTTGTAATGCAGGCCGCAGCCATTGCGAAGGGCGGAGAAATATTTGTGCTTGATATGGGTTCACCCGTAAAAATACTTTCTCTTGCGGAAAACCTTATTAAGATGTACGGCAAAGTACCTTACAAAGATGTTCAAATCATATTCACAGGGCTGAGACCGGGCGAAAAGCTTTATGAAGAGCTGCTTATGGACGAAGAAGGTCTTAAATCTACCGCCAACAAAAAGATATTTGTAGGAAATCAAATACATATCGACAGAGAGCAGTTTATAAAACAGCTTGAAGAGCTGAAAAAATACGCTGACGAAAACGATTCGGAAAAAACAGTGAAAATGCTCGAAACTATCGTCCCGACATTTAATCATAAAACAAATAATTAAAGGTATTATTTACATATAAATAATTTATAATAAATTGGTATTCGGAGGAAAATTTAATGTGCGGAATAGTGGGCTACTATGGTTACAGAGACTGCAGCGACGTCCTTGTAGACGCGCTTTCAAAGCTTGAATACAGAGGCTACGACAGCGCGGGAATAGCCGTATTTGAAGACGGAAATATAAAAATTGCCAAGTCTAAAGGCAGGCTTTCCGACCTTGTTAAAAAAATGGAGAAAACAGGAAAACCAAAGGGCATAGCCGGAATAGGACACACCCGATGGGCTACTCACGGCGAGCCGTCGGATATTAATTCTCATCCGCACTGCGGAAAAAACGTTACAATAGTGCATAACGGTATAATCGAAAATTACCGTAAATTAAAAGATTATCTTATATCCCAGGGTAAAACCTTTGTAAGCGACACAGACACAGAGGTGGTAGCACAGCTTCTCGATTTTTACTATTGCCGCCACAGCGACCCGGTAAAGGCAATTATAGAAACTACCGAAGATCTTGAAGGCTCGTTTGCGCTTGCAATAATGTTTAACGATTATCCCGAGTACATTTTTGCACTCAGGAGAGAAAGCCCATTAATAGTGGGCGTGGGTGAAAACGAAAGCTTTATTGCCTCAGATGTGCCTGCAATACTTAAATATACAAAGAATTACTATCTCTTAGAGCATAACGAAATTGCCGTACTCGGCAGATACGGAGCGAAAATATACGATCTTCACTATCAAAAGCTCCAAAAAGAATTAAAAACTGCCGATTGGGATATGGATGCCGCCGAAAAGTGCGGTTACGAACACTTTATGATAAAAGAAATTAACGAACAGCCCACATCGGTAAAAACAACGGTTTTGCCCCGTATAAAAGACGGTATGCCCACGCTTGAAGAGTGTGGAATAGATGATAGTTTCCTTTGCGGTATACGTCAGATCCACATTGTTGCGTGCGGCACGGCAATGCACGCAGGAGTGGTCGGAAAATACGCAATAGAAAAGCTTGCGCGTGTTCCCGTAAATGTTGAAATCGCATCTGAATTCAGATACAAATCGCCTATCCTCGATAAAAGCGATCTGGTTATAATAATATCTCAGTCGGGCGAAACCGCCGATAGCCTTGCCGCGCTTAAGCTCGCTAAATCTCTCGGTGCAAAAACGCTCGGCATAGTAAACGTAAAGGGAAGCTCCATTGCAAGAGAAGCCGAAAAGCTTATATATACTCTCGCGGGACCCGAAATTGCCGTTGCGTCTACAAAGGCATATATGGTGCAGCTTTCGGTTATGTACCTGTTTGCTTTCAGACTTGCTTTTGCAAAAGGAAAAATATCACAATCGGAATGCGAGAATTACATTAAGCTTCTTAATGAAATCCCCGATAAGATCTCGGAAGTTATAGAAAATCAGCTTGAAAATTCACAGTATATCGCGTCTAAGCTTATCAACTCGGACAGCCTTTTGTATATCGGCAGAGGACTTGACTACGCATTAAGCATGGAGGGCTCGTTAAAGCTCAAAGAAATAAGCTACATCCACTCGGAAGCATACGCCGCAGGCGAACTGAAACACGGCACAATATCGCTTGTAACGGAGGGTATGCCCGTTATAGCCGTTGCTACACAAGACGACCTCTTTGATAAGACGATAAGCAATATAAAAGAGGTAAAAGCACGCGGAGCCACAACAATAGTCGTATTAAAAGACGGCGTTGAACTTCCCTCCGATGTTGCGGACTACATAATCAGCCTGCCGAAAACGATCGACCTGCTTATGCCGATGATCGCATGTGTTCCGCTTCAGCTTATGGCATATTATTCTGCATTGCTCAGAGGCAACGATGTAGATAAGCCACGAAATCTTGCAAAATCCGTTACAGTAGAATAAAACAGTTCTTCACGAAAAATACCGGGATTGGATTAACCCGAAAAGCATTGTGTATATGATACACATAAGCCTGTATAATTGTGTCAATCCAAATGAAAAGGAAAGTTGACCGAGAAAAAGGGGGGCTTGCGTCCACCCCACGGGGGCACTCCCCCGGGTGGTCGCGAAAGGGGTTTCCAAAGGGGGA
>JAEEGL015695147.1_pt1 | contig 15625 bp, 13 predicted proteins | sample 9134231 | NCBI WGS metagenome assembly JAEEGL01 (sample SAMN16246548, study PRJNA631951) | gut metagenome | biome: gut microbiome; feature: rumen; material: fiber-attached | host: Bos | place: Iran: Karaj | collected 2018-10
CATAAAGGGGATTCGGTGCTTATTAAGGCATCACACGGAATGGGATTTGATGAAATAGTTAATATACTTAAGGATGCTTAAACGGAGGTAGAAAATGAAGTCAGGAGATGTTAGACATCTGATGAATCCGCTTGATTTCACGGTGGATGAGCTTGACAGATTGTTCGATCTGGCGGGGGACATTGAGAAGAATCCCGCTAAGTACAGCAAGGTATGCGAAGGTAAGAAATTAGCGACCTGTTTCTATGAGCCGAGTACTAGAACGAGGTTATCGTTTGAAGCGGCAATGCTTAACTTAGGAGGGGAGGTACTTGGTTTCTCTGAAGCCAGCAGTTCATCCGCATCAAAGGGTGAGAGCGTATCGGATACCATAAGAGTGATATCGTGCTATGCCGATATATGTGCGATGAGACATCCCAAGGAAGGTGCTGCATATGTGGCGGCATCCAAGTCATTGATCCCCGTGATCAATGCAGGTGACGGAGGCCATCAGCATCCGACTCAGACTCTTACGGATCTTCTGACAATAAGAAGCTTAAGAGGAAGCTTAAGCGGATATACGATTGGTTTATGCGGCGACCTTAAGTTCGGCAGAACCGTACATTCACTTATCAATGCCCTTACAAGGTATGATGATGTGAAGTTCATATTCATTTCTCCGGAGGAACTGCGAGTTCCCGATTACATCACTGAGATGTTGACGGATAAGGACATAGCATACGAAGAGGTGATAAGCCTTGAAGATGTTATAGACAGACTTGATATTCTCTACATGACAAGAGTTCAGAGGGAAAGATTCTTCAACGAAGAGGATTATGTAAGACTTAAAGATTTCTATATCTTAACCAAGAGTAAGATGGTTAAGGCTAAGCAGAATATGCTTATCTTACACCCGCTTCCGCGTGTCAATGAGATATCGGTTGAGATAGATGACGATCCGAGAGCAGCGTATTTTAAACAGGCACAGTACGGCGTATATGTCAGAATGGCACTTATACTGACATTGCTTGGGATAGAGGTATAGGAGGAGACAGACTATGCTTAACGTAGGTAAGATAGAAGAAGGATTTGTGCTTGACCATATCAAGGCCGGACAATCGTTGTCCATATATCATCATCTTCAGCTTGATAAGATGGATCACACGGTGGCTATAATTAAGAATGCCAAGTCTGATAAAATGGGCAAGAAGGACATACTTAAGGTGGAGTGTGATATAGATGAACTTAATCTTGATGTGCTTGCCGTAATTGACAGAGACATCACGGTTAATGTCATTAAGGCCGGTGAGATAGTTGAGAAGAGGGAACTTACATTGCCTAAGGAGATCAAGCATATATTTAAGTGTAAGAATCCCAGATGCATAACTTCCATAGAGCAGGAATTGCCTCACATATTCTTCCTTGCGGATGAGAAAGAGGGAGTCTACAGATGCAGATACTGTGAAGAGAAATTCGATAAGAGAAGATTGGTACAATAGAGATATCTGATTGAAAGGAAACGGGAGAGTAATCATGAAAAACAAGAAAAACACAGCAGTGATTGCAGGGCTGGTATTTATCGTAATGGTTGCGATCATACTGGCAGTCAATGCGGCAGGAGCCGGCAATTTCACCGGAACATTCTGGGCACTTGTTCCTCCGCTTGTAGCCATAGCGCTTGCGCTTATCACCAAGGAAGCATATTCATCATTATTCATGGGTGTGATCTTAGGTGCGATAATGGCAGGTGGTTGTTCGTTCTACGGAACTATTGACATGGTGACGGTAGACGGATTATCAACATCGGTTGCAGATAATGCGGGAATACTCATATTCCTTGTGATTTTGGGAACGATCGTTGCACTTGTTAATAAGTCTGGTGCATCAAGATCATTCGGTAAGTGGGCGGAGACTCATATCAAAACCAAGACTGGTGCGGCCCTTGCTACATTCTTACTCGGTGTACTTATATTTATCGATGACTATTTCAACTGTCTGACGGTTGGTTCTGTTATGGCCCCCGTTACGGATTCCAAGAAGATAAGCAGAGTTAAGCTTGCATACTTAATAGATGCTACGGCAGCTCCGGTATGTATGATAGCTCCCATATCTTCATGGGCAGCTGCAGTATCGGGCTGTGTAGACAGTGAGAAGTACTCGGGAATAGAGTTATTCGTAAGAGCAATTCCTTATAATTTCTACTCAATACTTACACTTGTATTCATCATCACTTTATCTATTCTTAACTTTGATTACGGCAAGATGCGTAAGTTTGAAAGAAGAGCGGAAAACGGCGGCGATTTAGGAGCCCTTAAATTATCCGATGAAGAAGAGAGAACTCTTAGAGTAGACGGACCTGAAGCTCCGAATAAGGGTAAGCTTATAGACCTTATACTTCCCATCATTACACTTATTGTTCTTTGCGTATGGGGACTTCTTCACAATGGATTCCAGTCTATAGGCGAAGGCACATTTATCGAAGCTTTCTCTGAGACCGATGCATATGTGGGACTTCCTTGGGGAAGTATTCTTGCGTTGGTTATCATAATCATATATATGGTCGTAAGAAAGGTGATGACATTCGAAGAAGCAATGGAATGTCTTCCTAAGGGATTCATTGCCATGGTTCCAGCCATCACGATCCTTACACTTGCAACATCCCTTAAGAGCATGACCAATGCACTTGATGCATCGGCTTTCGTTGATGCGGCTATGAGCGGTGCACAGGGACTTCAGTGGTTACTGCCTGCAATCGTGTTCGTGGTAGCCTGCCTTGTATCTTTTGCAACAGGAACATCATGGGGTACATTCGGTATTCTTATCCCGATAGTATCCGCAATATTCCCTGAGTCAAGCCATCTGTTCTTTGTAGGAATCTCGGCTTGTCTTGCAGGTGCCGTATGCGGAGATCATTGCTCACCTATATCGGATACAACGATCATGTCTTCTGCAGGAGCACATTGTAACCACATTAATCACGTTGAGACACAGCTTCCTTACGCACTTACGGTTGCAGCTGTATCATTTGTTTGTTACATACTTGCAGGTGTACTCAATAACGCAAATATGACATGGGTGTCAATTCCTGTTGGCGTGATACTTACTGTTGCGGTACTGTTCTTCATTAAGGCAAGAACGGTCAATCAGGCTGAAAATGACGTATAATCAGGCATCAGAATATATAGAAGAATGCTTAAGATTTGGCAGTGTTCCGGGGCTTGAGAGTATAACCGAGCTCTGCCACAGACTCGGTGATCCTCAGGATGAACTTAAATATATCCATATAGCGGGCACCAACGGCAAAGGCTCAATCCTTGCTTATACATCGGAGATCCTTAAGGCTGCGGGACTTAGAGTAGGTCGTTATATCTCACCTACTATAAGCAGTTATCTTGAGAGATTTGATGTGGGCGGTAAGCCCATGAGTAAGACGTCGTTTGCAAAATACATTGAGACGGTTCGTCCCGTATGTGAGCAGATGGCGGAGGAAGGATTACCCCATCCCACCGCATTTGAAATAGAAACCGCAATAGCTTTCCTGTATTTTAAGGATAAAAACTGTGACATTGTAGTACTTGAATGCGGAATGGGCGGAAGATTGGATGCGACCAATATAATTAAGGGTACGCTTGTCAGTGTGTTTGCCCATATCGACATGGATCATATGCAGTTTCTCGGCAACACATTAACAGAGATTGCGGCGGAGAAATCAGGCATAATACGTAAGGGTATTCCAATTGTTACGGGACCTCAGAAATCAGAAGCAATGAAGGTGCTTATAAATAGGGCGCATAAAGAAGGCTGCGGCATATATGCGGTTACGGATGATGAAGGTCTTAAACAGGATAATGAGTTAAACGTATCTTACATTTCTGACGTTAAGTGTTCGCTTAAGGGCGGAAGATTTGCGCTAAGATCCGATACTAAGCATAAGTATAAAACTCCGCTTCTTGGTACACATCAGATATACAATGCTGCGGTTGCAGTGGAAGTGATCAAAGCATTCAGAGCCGTGTGCGAAGGATTGGCAAGTAATGTCTCTGATAGATTAAGAGATGCTGCCATTAAGAGACTTACGGACGATATTATTAATAGAGGCCTTGCGAATACGAAGTGGCCGGGAAGGCTGCAGATCATATCTAATAAGCCGCTTGTGATAATAGACGGGGCGCACAATCCCGATGCGGCGACAAGGCTAAAGGAATCATTGGATGTTCTTATTCCGGATAAGCATAGGATTCTTATAATGGGAATGCTTAAGGATAAGGATATTGATGCGGTAGCGCATATTATGTGTAAGGATGCATCTATGATCATGACGGTGACACCGCCTGACAATCCAAGATCACTTAGAAGCGTTGAACTTGCGGAAACGGTTAAGAAGTATAATGCCAATGTGACGAGCCTTGACAGTATAGAAGAGGCCGTTGAGATGGCCACACTGTGTTCTGTCCAGGATGATAAGAGTGTTATAATAGCATTCGGATCCCTGTCATATATGGGTAGGATGATTAAGATATACTCCGATAATAAGATATCGACCCTTGCAGCCAAGGGAATGATGAGTGGGAGAATAATATGAGCAATAAAGTAGATAAGGATAAGATTAAGAAAGCGGTTACCGAGATATTAGAGGCAATCGGAGAGGACCCTTCAAGAGAGGGATTGGTTGAGACGCCTGACAGAATAAGCCGCATGTATGAGGAGATATTCTCGGGGCTTGGTGAGGATGCACACGAAGTATTAAGCAAGCGATTCACTGTTGATAACAGCGAGATGGTTGTAGAGCGTGATATAACTTTCTATTCAATGTGCGAACATCATCTGCTTCCTTTCTTTGGTAAGGCTCATGTTGCATATGTACCAAACGGTGAGGTTGTGGGATTAAGTAAGCTGGCAAGAACCGTTGAGATATATGCAAGACGTCCGCAGATTCAGGAAAGACTTACGGCACAGATTGCCGATGCCATCATGGACGAGCTTAAGCCCAAGGGTGTTATGGTTATGATGGAAGCAGAGCATATGTGTATGACTATGCGCGGAGTCAAAAAGCCCGGTTCGACTACCGTTACGGTAGCCACAAGAGGCGACTTTATCGATAATGAGAAATTGCAGGGCACATTCTACGGAAGAGTAAGAAACTTCAGGTTATAGTACCGTTATTATGCATCATACGCTTCATAATTCGGATTGTAAGTGATGCGTAATTAGGATATAATGTGAGAGACGGCTTAAGCCGTTATGCGCGAAAAAGCGAAAGGAGATAGTAGTATGAAGAAATTTGGAGTTAAGAGTATTGTTGCTACCGGTATCGGTGCCGCTTTGTTCTTCGTTTTGGGAAGATTCGTAGCTATACCAAGTGGCGTTCCGAACACTAATATTGCATTGCAGTATGGTGTGCTTGCGTTCATTGCAGCTGTATTCGGTCCCATCGCCGGTCTGCTTGCAGGTCTTATAGGTCACTTCTTCATCGACTTCAGTTACGGCTGGGGAGTATGGTGGAGTTGGGTTATCTCATCCGCTTTCTTTGGTTGTGTAGTAGGGTTTGCTACATCCAAGATTGATTTCGAGAGCGGTGAGTTCGGTGCCAGCGGAATCATCAAGTTCAACGTTGCTCAGATCATTGCTCATCTTGTTGCATGGGCAGGTCTTGCACCCGTTCTTGATATTCTTATATACGGTGAGCCTGCGGATAAGGTATTTGTTCAGGGCCTTGTAAGTGCGGGTGTTAATATCATCACAACTGCTGTTTTGGGTACATTATTATGTATCGCGTATACAGCAGCCATTCCCAAGAAGGGAAGTCTTAAAGAAGAGGAATAATCTCTATTGTATTTAATAAGGCGGGAAGCGATTCCCGCCTTTTTGGCTTTTATTATGGACCAGGAACTGTTACTGGAATTCAGAGATTTCGGCTTTCAATATAATGCTCAGAGTAAGCCGACTCTGTATGACATCAATCTCAAATTACATAAAGGTGAGAGGATATTGATTGCCGGTCCTTCGGGATGCGGCAAATCTACGCTTGTGCACTGCATCAACGGCCTCATTCCCTTCTCATACAGAGGAGAGATGTCGGGTTCGCTTCAGATTAAGGGCAAAGAGACCAGAGATCTAAGCTTATTTGACATATCACATACCGTAGGTACGGTATTACAGGATTCGGACGCGCAGTTTGTCGGAATGACGGTTGCAGAGGACATCGCATTTGCGCTTGAGAATGACTGTGTGGGTGAGCCGGATCTTCATAACAGGGTTAAAGATGCGGCAGACTTAGTCGGTATAGGCGATTTCTTAACCCACGCTCCGGACGAACTGTCGGGTGGCCAGAAGCAGAGAGTGTCAGTGGCAGGTGTGCTTGTGGATGACGTGGATATCCTTATATTCGACGAACCCCTGGCTAATCTTGACCCGGCAACAGGCAAGCAGGCCATAGAACTTATCGATGAGATGCAGGCTAAGACTGGCTCATCCGTCATAATCGTTGAGCACAGACTTGAAGACGTACTTCACAAATCCGTTGACAGAGTGGTATTGATGGACAACGGCCGCATAGTGGCCGATAAGTCTGCAGATGAATTGCTCTCGGAGCAGATGTTGGCGGAATGCGGAATCAGAGAACCTTTATATATCACGGCTCTTAAATATTCGGGTGTTAAGATCACTCCGAATATGCATCCCTCATCTCTTAGAAGCATTGATTTAAGTGATTCCGACAGAGAAAGTGTATGTTCATGGTACAGAAGCGGCAATAGTACCGTGCCGCCTAAGCTTGGGGATAAGTTGCTTGAAGTTAAAGATATCGAATTTGCATATTCGAAGGGAACGCGTAACGCACTTGACGGTGTGAGCGTGGATATTATGCGCGGTGAGATGACTGCCATAGTAGGAACCAACGGAGCGGGCAAATCAACTTTCTCTAAGGTAATATGCGGATTTGAGACACAGAATAAAGGAACAATACTCTTGGATGGTCATGATGTATCGGATCTAAGCATCAAGGAAAGAGCCGAACGTATCGGATATGTGATGCAGAATCCCAATCAGATGATATCCAAGATATGGATATATGATGAGGTCGCACTGGGACTTCGCACAAGAGGAGTGCCTGAAGAAGAGATAGAGAAGCGCGTTGAACAGGCCCTTAAGATATGCGGCTTATGGAAGATGCGTAAGTGGCCGATATCCGCACTTAGTTTCGGTCAGAAGAAGAGAGTGACTATAGCTTCCATTCTTGTGCTTAATCCTGAGATAATCATCTTGGATGAACCTACGGCGGGTCAGGATTACAGACACTATACCGAGATAATGGAATTCTTAAGTAAGCTTAATGCAGAAGGCATAACAGTGCTTATGATCACTCATGATATGCATCTTATGCTTGAGTATGCAGACAGAGCGATAGTGTTCTCGGACGGTCGAATAATTGCCGATGACAAATCATATAATATTCTTACGAATGAAGAGATCATTAATAAGGCGTCTCTTAAGGAGACTTCATTGTATGATCTGGCACTTAAATGCGGAATTGATGACGGTACGGATTTTGTGCGTCATTTCATAGATTACGAACGTGAGAATGAGCGAGATCGGGAGGTGCTGTCATGACGAATCTGTTTAATTATATAGACAGGCCTTCACCCATACACAGACTTACGGGGGCGACCAAGTTCGTATGTCTTATGCTGTGGAGTTTTGCGGCAATGTCCACCTACGATACAAGAATGTTGATCGGCTTGGTAATAGGAAGCATGATACTGTTTAAGATAGGCAGAATACATATCAAAGATGTATCGTTTATGCTTGGATTTACCGTGGTATTCTTAGTAATAAACAGCATAATGATATATATATTCTCGCCTCACCACGGAACAGAGATATACGGAACATGTACTTATTTATGGGGAATGAACGGAAGATTTGCCCCGACGGCAGAGCAGTTATTCTATCATCTTAACTATCTGCTTAAGTACTTAGCCACTATTCCAATCGTGCTGTTATTTGTATGTACCACCAATCCCAGTGAATTTGCGGCGTCGCTTAACAAAGTGGGAATTAAGTATTCCGTTGCTTATTCAGTTGCGCTTGCATTAAGATATATCCCCGATATACAGAAGCAGTATCATGAGATAAGTCAGGCAGGCCAGGCCAGAGGAATAGAGATGACCAAGAAAGCGTCCATGGTCAAGCGTATCAAAGCCGCATCGGGAATATTGATACCGCTTATATTATCCAGCATGGACAGGATAGAGATTATATCCAATGCCATGGAACTTAGAGGCTTCGGTAAGGAGAAGAAGAGAACCTGGTATATGGGACGTCCCTTTAAGGCGCCTGATATCTTAGCAATGATAGGATGCGGATTGCTTATTCTTCTGTCGGTATTCCTGACATTTATAAACGGCGGAAGATACTATAACCCTTTTATTTAACATAAGGATTACATTCCGATTAACGGTAGCGGTCATGAAGATAGGTAACAAAGAATTTGATGTATACAATGACACATATATAATGGGCATATTAAACGTGACTCCGGATTCTTTCTCTGACGGCGGAAGGTTTGTTAAGGGCAGAAGTTCCGGCGTCATGATAACTGAGATCCTAAGGGCATGTGATGAGATGATCGCTGATGGTGCGGACATAATAGATGTGGGCGGCGAATCCACAAGACCAGGTGCTCCTACGGTGTCCGCGGATGAAGAACTTGAACGTGTGATACCCCCCATAGAAGAGATATCCAAGCGATTTGATGTGGCAATAAGTGTTGATACCTATAAGGCACAGGTGGCTTTAGAGGCAGTCAGAGCCGGAGCGCATATCATCAATGATATATGGGGCCTTAAGGGCGATGAGAAGATGGCACATACCGTATCATCGCTTATGCAGGCATATGAAGGAACCGCACTTTGTATTATGCATAACAGAAGACCGGTTAAGGACAATGATCCTGATTCATCCGTGCCAATCACAATGCACGGAGAACAGATAGATTACGGATACAGAAGAAGCGTAACCGGTGATAACAAAGAAGACGAAGAACTGTTTGTTGCAGATGTCAAGTCAGACCTTATTAACAGTCTTAAGATTGCAGATGAAGCGGGGATATCTAGTGATAGGATTATCATAGATCCCGGCGTGGGATTTGCCAAGACATATAGACAGAACCTAATAACGATTAAGAGAATAAGTGATTTCGGAAATATTGACTATCCGAGCACAGGATACAGATATCCGACACTTCTTGGTACAAGCCGTAAATCGGTAATAGGCGCGGCGCTTAACAGAGAAGTACATGAGAGACTGTACGGAACAACCGCCACAACATCCTATGCTTATCTTAACGGAGTGGGTTTTGTCAGAGTACATGATGTGAAGGCCAATGCAGATGTGATAAGAATGCTTAGGGCAATAAGGGAGGATTCTTATGGACGAGATTAGGATAAGGGAACTTAAGGTCAAGGCGTATCACGGTGTATATGAGGATGAGAAGCAGAAGGGACAGTACTTCTATGTCAATGCCACCTTGTATGTTAATTCAAGGAAAGCGGGACTAAGTGATGAACTGAGTGATTCAGTGGATTATGCGAGAGTATGCTCGTTAATCCGTGCAGTACTGTTGCGTGATTCATATAACCTCATTGAGACGGTTGCAGAGAATGTTGCCACTGAGATATTGTTGGGATTTGAAGGAATATCTGCAGTGGATATAGAAGTTCGTAAGCCTGAAGCTCCGGTTCCGATGGAATTTGAGTCCATATCCGTTAAGATCCACAGAGCCTGGCATGATGTATATATCTCATACGGCTCCAACATGGGCGACAGTGAAGGATATATAACCGAGGCGGTGAGTGAGATCGCGGATAATCCCATCACGGAACTTGTTGAGGATTCAGACCGTATAGTTACCAAGCCCTACGGCGAAGTTGAACAAGACGATTTCTTAAACGGCGTATGTCATATAAGAACTCTTATGGAAGCTGAAGAACTGCTTATATATTTGCATGAGCTTGAGCAGAAGGCCGGAAGGGTCAGGGACATTCACTGGGGTCCCAGGACATTGGATCTTGATATATTGTTATATGATGACATTGTATATGAAAGTGATACACTTGTCATTCCTCATGCTGATATGGAGAACAGAGAATTCGTGCTTAGGCCAATGTGTGAATTGGCACCGTATTTAAGACATCCGGTTCTTAAGTTAACAATGAGGCAGTTGCTTGATAAGTTAGTTGATACCAAGCTATAGATCAGACAGAAATAACGAGGGTATATTATGAGCGGCAAAGATAAGAATACTAATGAGATAAACAATGCAAGACCTGACGGAATGGTGATGCAGATCGTCACTTCACTTCTGTGTATTGCCATCGGAGGATTGCTTATAGCGATGCCGGGAATCAACGTGTTATATATGTGCTATTGCTTCTGCGGAGCACTTATAGTAATCGGTATTACGCTTATTGTTTCTTACTTCGTGTCGGAGGCATACAGAAGGCTTAATGATTACAGATTTGCCATTGGTGTTTTGTTGATCATCCTTGGCTGTATAGAACTGCTAAGAGCCGGTATTCTGGCTGAAGAGATCATGTTTATCATAGGCCTTGTGACGCTTATTCTTGCAGTGATCATTATGCAATCTGTGGTGCAGATGAGGATCCTTAGAAGCGGTGCATGGATAGTTCAGCTTATTTTTACCATAGTGTCACTAACGGGAGCAATCTTAGTGCTTGTTGATTTTGCCCCTGTCATGAACAGAATAAAGGGATTCGCTTATATAGTAATGGTGCTTGTAGGAACCCTATGTCTTATCAGTCTGTTAATAGAGGCAGTTGTACTATGGAGTGTTAAGAGAAAGGACGCTGCTGTTAAGGAAGAGTCTGAACCGGTTGAAGATAAGCCCGAAGATTCTGATAAGGAATCGGATGAAGATAAAGTGAAGGATGATAAGGATTCTTCGTCAACGGAGGACGGAGAGGTTAGTATAAATAAATAATCCGGAGGAGAGTTATGAAAAAAAGTGTGCAGATTGCGGCGATCATACTGGCATCAGTACTTGGTGTCGGTGTGCTTGTCGGCGGAGGATACATGGCATATAAGACCATGGGTACTTCGAAGGTTATTAATCTCAATGATTATATCCAGGTGGATTTTAGCGGCAAAGACGGTAAGGGCAAGGCCTCTTTGGATTATGATACCGAAACCATGAAGGAGGATTACCCCAGAGTGGATGTGGATGGTCTGTTACATAAATGCGTAGACGGTGAATTTGACTCATCCAAGAACTTAAGTAACGGAGATAAGATTACCTGGGAATGGGATTGCGATGACAGTAAGGCAAGCAGTGAATACCGCGTGACACTTGAATACGAGGATGAGACATTCAAGGTCAAGGGCCTTAAGAATCCGGACCAGGATAAGGATAAGGACCAAGATAAGGATAACGACAAAGATAAAGACAAGGATAAGGATAAGGATAAAGACCAAGACAAGGACAAAGATAAGGATAAGTCGGCGGGTGATTTAAATATCGCAAAGAGTATGACGGAGATTGATGAAGATGTGCTTGATGCGATAGAAGACAGAGGCTTTGATATCTTAGATGATCATTATGAGAATGATTACAGTGCCTTTGAACTTGTATTGAGTACGGAATATATCGGTACCGGATTTGCATCGGGCAAGTCAGGGGCAGCCTATGATAATATCGTTCAACCCGTGTATAAGGTAACCGTATGTGATGACTATAACAGAAACGGATCATTTGATGATGCAGACGATCCGGTCGTTACATTTTACACATACATAGATTTCTATAATGTGCCATGCGAGGATGAATACGGAGATAAAGTTAATGCACTGGAATGGCATATGACCGGCTCGATATACAGACCCAATGACAGCTTCTATTACTGGGGGACGGAGACGTTGGAAGATCTTATAGAGTATATGATGTATTACTATTCGGATGACTATGTATTGGGGGAGTACGACCTGGAGGACATAAGCTCGATTTAACACTTTAATACATGGGATGGAGACATGAGAAGAGAGAACGGAAACACAATCGGCAATACCAAGATTTCGATAATTGAGATTATCAGAAGATACGGATTCAGAAGAGCGCTGGTATTTGTATTTCTTGCGTTGTTTTTCTCTGCGCTTATACTTATTTACAATACCGTGCTCGGTAATTATGTAAGAAACGGAATTCGTGCCAAGAACGAGATAAATGCGCTTAATTCCACTCAGGAGGTTGAAATATATCTTTCTACCGGTAAGGATATTATCGGTGTCACACAGCATGCCGTGACGGATTTGATTAAAGAGAATGCATCGGATGAGGCGATTCTGGATTATCTTACGGAGCAGACTCATGTCATACAGAATTCCGTGCTGCCGGCATCTACAGGAATATACGGGTGCATAAGAGGTAAGTATTTCGACGGTTCCGGATGGGAGCCTGAGGAAGGCTATGTACCGCAGGAGCGTCCCTGGTATACAGAGGCTGTGGAGGATGTCGGAGAGACAGTGTTAATCAATCCTTATTTTGACCTGTATTCAAACGAAGTCGTTATGACCATAGCCAAATCTCTGTCTGATGGTGAGAATGTTGTTGCCGTAGATATTACGCTTGGAAGAATACAGGAAATTACTGAGATGAACTCTGGAACGGGAACGGAATCGGGATTAAATACATCCAGAATCGTGGTCAGTAACAATGGATTTGTGGTAGCGCATTCCGATTCCGAAGAGAGAGGACATAATTATCTTGAGGAGAAAGGAACTTTCGGTAATCTAATCCTTATGAGTATATTGGAGGATGAGGATGATTATTCGGAGATAGAGTATCGGGGTCATAAATATACCGTATACGGTGTGCCCATCGGTAACGGATGGTACGGAATATCCGTAGTTGATGCCAGGAATGAATACAGGGCAATGTACACGCTTTTTGCAACCAGTGCGTTTGCCTTACTAGCGACATTCATCATATTTACTATTATCATGTTACGGACCGGAAGAAGAGAACTTCTTAATGACAAGCTTCAGTCGGTATTGGGTTCTTCTGCGGATATATACATGTCGTTATGTGACTTGGATGTTATTAACAATACAGTTGAAGGAATCAAGAATGTCAATCCGGCGATAGCCAAGGCCGTAGAATCATGTGACCATAACATGAAGGAACTGTTCTTGGGAATCATGCAGGCACTTCCCGAGAGTCCGACCAAGCAGGCGGCAATTGATTTTACGGATCTAAATACAATAGATGAACGTATGAAAGATACCGATACGTCGGCAATTGAGTATTTAAGCTATGGCGATATATGGGTCAGGGCAAGACTCGTGGTATCGGAGAGAACCAAGGATAACAAGGTATCCCATGTATTGTGGATGCTTGAGAATATTGATGAAGAGAAAAAAGAAAGAGACAGGCTTGTAGATCTGTCCGAGAAGGCACTGGCCGCAAGCGAGGCCAAATCATCATTCTTATCAAATATGTCACATGAAATACGTACGCCCATTAATGCAATCCTGGGTATGAATGAAGTGGCATTAAGAGAGTGTGAGGATGATAATATCAAAGAATATCTAAATAATATTCAATCATCGGGCCATACTTTGCTTGAACTTGTTAATGATATTCTGGATGTATCCAAGATTGAGTCGGGTAAGCTTGAGATTATTCCCGTGGAATATGAATTGTCATTTATGCTTAACGATTTGATTAACATGATACGTCCCAGACTTGAGCATAAGGGTCTTGAGTTAATCGTAGATATCGATAAGACCATACCTCAGTCATTATACGGTGATGATGTAAGAATCAAGCAGGTTATAACCAATATCCTGACCAATGCGGTTAAGTATACCGAGAAGGGAAGTATTACTTTCAAAATGGAATACAAGGGCATGGGCAGCGATGAGAATAGTATAATGCTGCACGTAGCCGTTAAGGATACCGGAATCGGTATTAAGAAAGAGGATATCAATAAACTGTTTGTGGAATTTGAGCGTATCGAAGAGAAGCGTAACCGAAACATTGAGGGAACCGGTCTTGGAATGGTTATTACCAAAACTCTGCTTGAACTTATGAACAGTTCGCTTAAGGTTGAAAGTACTTATGGGGAAGGTTCTGAATTCTCGTTTGACATTGTTCAGGAAGTAAGAGACTGGACGCCGATAGGTAATTATGAGTCGGCCTACAGGAATTCAATTGCACACGAAAAGATTCATTACGGATCGTTCACCGCTCCCGATGCAAGGATTCTGGTGGTTGATGATACACCCATGAATTTGCTTGTATTTACTAGTCTTCTTGAGCCTACCAAGATAGTAATTGATACGGCGGATAACGGAGATGACGGAATAAAGAATGCACTCGGCATGAAGTATGACCTTATCTTCTTTGATCATATGATGCCTCATAAGGACGGTATAGAGACACTTAAAGAGCTTAAATCTTATGAGGGAAATATCAACTGGTCCACACCGATTGTATGTCTGACGGCCAATGCCATTACCGGTGCCAGAGAACAGTACATTGAGGCGGGATTTGATGACTATCTGACGAAGCCTATCGATTCAAGGAAACTTGAAGAGATGATTGTTAAGTATCTGCCGCGCAATAAGATTATGGCCAAGAAAGAGGAGATCTCTAACAATGTTAAGAAAGATAATATTGAGGAGGATACCGTTTCTCATCTTCCCGAATATCTTTTCTCGATACGTGATCTCGATCCGATTGACGGAATGAAGAGATGCGGAAGTGAGAAGATATATCTGGATGCGCTCAATGCATTTGCCAGATATGTCGAGCCGACAATTAAGGCTACTCACGGATATTTGTACAATAAAGACATGAAGGACGTTTTAATCAATGTTCATTCCATTAAGACGGCATCCAAGTTGGTGGGAGCAACACATATATGTGACATGGCTCAGAAGATTGAGAATGCCGGAGAGGAAGGATTTAACGTTGATGCTTTAGATGAATTGTTTGACAGGTGCATGGAGATGAAGGGATTTATCATGCAGATGAACGGTAATTAATTTAGGAGATTATATGTCTGAGAAGATAAACAGACGGATACTTATAACCAATGATGACGGTATAGATGCCGACGGTCTTATAAGGCTGGCAGAAGAAGCGCTTAATTTCGGAGAGGTATGGGTGATAGCACCTAAAGACCAGAGAAGCGCAGCATCACACAGTATCACATTAAGGGATTCCATAGATGTATATCCTTATACGGAGTTTCCGGTTAAGGGAGTTAAGGCATATCATTGCAGCGGAACGCCTGCCGATTGTGTAAGAGTCGGAGTGCGTAAGATTATGCCTTATAAGCCAGACCTTGTACTTTCGGGAATAAATTACGGGTATAATGCGGCGACCGATTTGCAGTATTCGGCAACAGTTGGAGCGGCGTTTGAGGCTGCATTTCAGGAAGTACAAGCAATAGCTTTATCCGAGGGATTCTCTAAGTGCCATGAGGTGACGGATAAGTATCTCCATGAGATTATAGCCAAACTCATAGACACTCCGCTGGGATACGGACAGGTACATAACGTTAATTTTCCTGATTGTCCGCTTGGTGAATGTAAGGGTGTATTGTATGATATGAAAGTATCTCACGGA
>JAEEGL016876659.1_pt1 | contig 15625 bp, 17 predicted proteins | sample 9134231 | NCBI WGS metagenome assembly JAEEGL01 (sample SAMN16246548, study PRJNA631951) | gut metagenome | biome: gut microbiome; feature: rumen; material: fiber-attached | host: Bos | place: Iran: Karaj | collected 2018-10
ACCCTAGTCCATCCTAACGATGCGGCTAAACCCACTACTACTCTAGAAGAAGCCTATGCTAATGCCGGTAAGACTAAAGTTACTCTAGACACTAATTCCTACTATACTATGCAAGACATGAACCCAGATATCTGTCGTGCTACTGTAGTTATTGGCAACCAACTCCAAGTCCTAGATACTAGAGATAACCACCTTTACTACATTGCCAAATTAGATGATGGTAATTGTTGGATGACACAAAACCTAGACCTCTGCATTGGCTGTACTGGCACTACTACTCTCACTTCACAAAACACTGATCTAAACACTGCTGGTAGTGGTATTTATAGCACTGGCTACAGTACTGATGCTAATGATGTTATCACTTGGACGCCAGCCGGTAACACTACCGTTACTGGTACACCTGCTACTATTACCAACTTTGCTAGTGGTAATCTAGCTAATTCAGTTTCTGGTTGGTCTAATTCCGCAACTGTCCCCTACATGGCTGAAGGTAGTACCGAATATGTCGTTAAAAGTACACCTTATGCCACTAGAGCTGCCTGCGTTACTGCAAAAGATGCTGTGACCTGTGATCATAGTCATGTTGGTAATTACTACAACTGGACTGCAGCTGTTGCTTCAAATAACTCCACTGCTATTAGCACTAAATATACTACTGCCGATAACTCCATCTGTCCAGCTGGCTGGAGATTACCAGAAGGGCCAGATGGCACTAATGGCTCCGAATATAATACTTTACTTTCAGCTGCCAGCATTGCGAATGGTACTGATAACGGTAGTGGATCTTCTGGTGTAAACGTAGGTTACCAGTCTGGTGGATTTAGTAAGCTAGAGAGTTCACCTTATTATTTTGCCCGTTTTGGCAGCGTTAACGGTACTACGTTGTACAATTTTACCTCGAACGGCAGCTATTGGTCTGGCTCGGCAGTGTCAGGTTCGCATGCTTTCAGCCTGCACTACAGTTCCATCGGGTTGTACCCAGCGGGCCAGAGCGGCCGCAACGACGGAAGGAACTTGCGTTGTGTTGCCCGCTAAGAACAAAGATTTATTTTTAGAACATTACTGCTAGAGCGGATTAATAATTTGTAAGATGTTATAGTGTAGCTCCAAGACGGGCTTTGTTTGCCCACTCGTCGGCCATTTCGTTAAATTTGGTACCGACGTGGCCGCGAGTCCAAACGAGTTTAACTGGATATTTGTGATAGAGCTCATACAACTCTTGGACAAGATCAAGATTTTTAATAGCACCAGTTTTTTTACGCCAGCCATTGGCGGCCCAGGTATCGGCCCATTTGGTGAGAACATTTAACCAAAATTCTGAATCAGTGTGAATTTCGCAGCCTTCTTTGCCAGCATACTTTATAGCAGCAATGAGGGCGGAGCCTTCCATGCGAATATTAGTAGTATTTTGAGCGTTACCTAGAATCACCGGCTTACCTAGGTTTCTGGTTATTTCTATAACGGCAAAACCACCGTCGCCAGGGTTTGGTTCGGCGCTACCATCAGTCCATAGAGTCTTCATAATCATATTTTAACACATGATAGAGAATAAAAATGGTATAATGAGATTATGAAATTATCGGAAGAATTAATTTATCGTGGTTTCGCTGCGGAGACAACGATTGAGAATCCAGCAGATTTAGACATAAGAACATCTAAGAAATTTTATTGGGGTGCGGATCCGAGTGCAGATTCATTAACCATCGGTAATTTAGCAGCCTTGATGATGTGTGCGTGTTTTGTAAGGCATGGATATCAGCCGTATCTTTTGGTGGGGGGAGCGACTGGGCAAATTGGAGACCCAAAAGAAAATGGGGAACGAGACTTAAAGAGTTTAGAAGAAATAGAACATAACAAAGCCTGCATTAAGGCTCAGATTGAACGAGTGGTGCGAGCTGATAATGTAACGATGGTAGATAATTACGATTGGTTTCGTGATATGAAATATTTAGATTTTTTGCGTGAGGTCGGCAAAGCATTTTCGATGACACAGCTTCTTGATCGGCAGTTTGTGCAAAATCGGATTGGTGAGGGTGGTTCGGGCATATCTTATGCAGAGTTTTCATATACTTTAATTCAAGGATATGATTTCTTGCATTTATATCGGACATATGGAGTAGATTTGCAACTTTGTGGGGCAGATCAATATGGTAACTGTACTTCAGGGATTCATTTAATAAAGAGATTAGAAGGTGCAACTGCTGACGTGTGGTCGACGCCGTTAGTGATAGACCCGGAGTCAGGACGTAAATTTGGGAAGAGTGAAGGAAATGCAATTTGGTTGGCTGCTTCAAATAATGGCGGAGGCAACTATACTTCTATTTTTGACTTCTATCAATTTTGGCTAAATCAGCCGGATGAATCGGTGGAGTATCTAATAAAGATTTATACGTTTTATGATAAAGGAGAAATTGAGGATATTCTGAAACGACATTTTGAAAACCCGGCAGAAAGAGTTGCGCAAAAAGCTTTGGCGCGAGGAGTGACAGAAGTGGTACACGGTAAAAAGGCGGCAGAGGCAGTAGAAAGTTTAACTGCATTGTTATTCTCGCGTGAAACTAACTTTACAGAGTTTACTGGAGATGAAATTAATGAGTTTGCGGAGTATTTACCAATTGTAAAGAAAGGAATGACATTGGTAGATGCTTTAACTCAAAATAATTTGGCGGAGTCAAAAAAGAAGGCGCGAGAGTTTATTGTACAAGGAGCAATTACGGTAAATGGTATAAAAGTAGTAGATGATTTAGAATTGACGCAGACAGCAATTATTAAAAAAGGTAAAAATAAGTTTTTGATTGTAAAATGAAATATTTAGCGGTACTTGGGCGACAACCGGAAATATCAATAGCAGAGCTTGCTTTTGGCGGATTTTGCCAAATTTTTCCCTCTTCTATTTCGCAGAAGTTTAGTGACAGACTCTCTCCAGGTTTACTCCCTACTTATATTGAGTTTGTTTCTGATTCTGTGTTGGACATAAATCGTTTTGGTGGAATACTTAAACTTGCGATTCGACTTGACGTGAGCCCGATCAAATTTTTACAGGAGTTGCCAGAAGGAAAAATTACGATTGGGGTGAGTGATTATTCGAAAGGCGCATTGCGAAAAACTGCAAAAACAGAAGCATTGAAGTTGAAAAAGATCTTAATGCGGCATGGGCGGAGTGTGCGAGTGGTAGAAAATAAAGATGCAGTTTTATCTACGGCAACGTCTTTACATAATGGTTTGTCTGGTCGGAATGAGCGTAAAGTGGAATTAATCAAAGTTGATAATGAGTGGTATCGCGTGATTGGGGTGCAAGACATTGACGCCTATACGAAGCGTGACCAGGCTCGACCAGCAAGAGACGCGCGTGTGGGAATGTTACCACCAAAGTTGGCACAGATTTTGATTAATATTTGTGGGCCACTAAAAGAAAAGGCGACGATCTTAGATCCGTTTTGTGGGACTGGAGTGGTTTTGCAAGAAGCAATTCTGATGGGATATCGAGCATATGGTACCGACATTAGTGAAAGAATGATTGAATATAGTAAGAAAAATTTGGATTATTTTGGTTTTAGAAACTATAAATTGGAAGTTGGTGATGCTACGAGCCATAAATGGACTGGGAAGATTGGTGCAGTAGCGTGTGAGGGATATCTCGGAAAACCAATGTCACAAATTCCAGGTAAGATTAAATTAAAAGAGCAGAAACAAGAATGCAGTGAAATAATCTTGGGTTTTTTGAAAAATTTAAATTTGCAAATAGAGGTCGGTACGCCAGTAGTAATAGCAATGCCAGCTTGGCTTCGCGAGGATGGAAAATATGAGAGACTGGATGTTCTTGACGAAATTGATAAACTGGGGTATAATGTTAATAACAAATCGCGTGAGGGGCTGCTTTATCATCGGCCGAAACAGATTGTCGCGAGAGATATAATAATTTTAAGGAAAAGATAATGTCACACGTAAAAGCTGGCGGTACCGCCAAAAATGTTCACAATAATGCTGGTCAGCGCCTTGGCGTTAAGCGCTTTGGTGGTCAAAAAGTCAAGAATGGTGAGGTTCTAGTTCGTCAAACTGGTGCAACTAAGATTGCAGGTCCAGGTACTTACATGTCACGGAATTTTACTATTCATGCAGCTAAAGATGGTGTTGTAACTTTCGTCAAAACTAAAAAAACTCATTTTTCAGGTAAGTCTTTACCTAGAATTCGTGTAGAAGTACGCTAAAATTCGAGTAGGTTTGTCGGGTATTTTTCCCGCGATTTTCCCTTTTGGGAATTTCGCGGGAGTTTTTTTGTATCCGTCGTTCGTCCATATTTTTGTGCTATAATATAAAATATGGTTAAGAAAAAGCACGTGGGTTTTTCGTTTCGAACGATACTTTTAATTTTGACGGCAGTTCTGGTGGGCTATGTGATTTATCAAAATTGGCCGGATATTCTTGATACAATTAATCATATATATGAAACAAATGTTTTAATACTTTTGATTTTGGTGCCAGAGCAGTTATTTATGTATTTTGCGTGTGGGCAGATATTTTTTTCATATCTTAAGGGCCAGAAAAATGCAAAGAAATTTACGAATGGGAAAATTTTGAGAATTTCTACGGAATTAAATTTTGTGAATCATGCTGTGCCGGCTGGAGGTTTGGGCGGATTGGCATTTATAACCTACCGGTTAGGACAGTTTGGAGTGTCAGCTGGACAGGCAAGTTTCTTATATATTTTTAGATATGCGATAACAACGGTAGTAAATTACGCACAGGCGTTGATTGCTATTTTGGTTTTATTGATTTTTAATTTGATCCCAGCTGAGGCGCAATGGATTATACCGTTGGCTTTAATTATGAACATGGGCGTATTTTTGGTGTTATGGTTGGTGGTATTTGTGGCAAGTAGTAAAAAAAGGATTGAGTTTTTTTCAAAAACAGTAGCAAGGGTTGGCGGGATTTTGGTTCGGATTGTGACATTTGGTAGAAAAAAACGAATGATGCAATATGAAAAAATTAGTGATTATTTTAGTGATATTCATGATAGTGTGAGAATTGCAAAAAAAAATAAACAGTATTTAAAGAGGCCGATTGTCTGGGGAATCATTTATAGTTTTTGTGAGATAGCGACATATTGGATTGTGGCGATTTCTTTGGGACGACCAGAGCTTTTACCATATATCATGGTGGGTGAAGCAATCGGTTCGGTGTTTGATGGAATTGTGCCATACGGATTATACGAGCTTGGAATGGCTGGAGTGATGATAACACTTGGAGTAGAATTTCCAGTGGCGACGATTATTACCGTGATGACGCGGGTGATAACTTTGTTGTTTACAATTGCGTCAGGTTCAATTCCGTACTATAAAGCTATTAAGGAAAAACGTGACTAGTTTTACTCCTACCGAATTTATCGCAGTAGTAAATCAGACATTGGATTACACATATTCTTCAGTAACAATCGTGGGCGAAGTGGCAAGTTTTAAGATAAATCAGGGAAAATGGATATTTTTTGATTTAAAAGACGAAGAATCATCGGTAGCTTGTTTTATGACTTTGTATCAGTTGCGAATTCCGGTTGAGGATGGGATGAAAATAGCGGTGAGAGGTGTGCCAAGGTTGACGAAATGGGGAAAGTTTTCTTTTACAGTGCAGGCGATACAACCGGTTGGTGAAGGCAGTTTGAAAAAAGCGTACGAAATTTTAAAAAAGAAGTTAGCGGTGGAAGGGTTGTTTGATTTGGAGAAAAAACGAAAGATTCCGAAAGGGCTTTCAAAAATCGGAGTGATTTCTAGTACGGCGGCGGCTGGCTACGCAGATTTTATTAAGATTTTTAATGCGAGGTGGGGTGGTGTAAAGATTCAAGTAGCACATACGCAAGTACAAGGAATGGATGCTGCAGATCAAATTATTAAGGCATTAAATTACTTTAATGAGCACGGAGAGGTGGAAGCTATTGCGATTATTCGTGGTGGTGGTTCGGCGGACGATTTGGCGTGTTTTAATGATGAAGCATTGGCACGAACAGTGGCAGCGTCGAAAATTCCAGTAATTACGGGGATAGGACACGAGGTGGATGAATCATTGGTGGATCTTGTAGCCGACGTGAGAGCGTCAACGCCATCAAATGTGGCGGAACTTTTAACCTTTGACCGTGAATCTGTAAAATTAGATGTTAATACAATGGTAGAGAGAGTGGGACTTAATTTAGTTGAAAAGATAAGTAATATGAAGAAGACTCAAAGTGACAAGATAATACAGGTCTCAAATATTGTCGCTTTGAAAATTGAAAGTTTTCGGAATGAGCTATCTGAAAAGAGCAAGATTTTGGAGGCTCTTAACCCGGATAAAGTCTTAGAAAGAGGTTATGCAATTCTGAAAGGGGAGATTGATATTGGTAATGTTGTAAAAATTACAACTATTAATAAAGAAATAAAGGCTGAAGTAAAGGAGGTAAATGAAAGATAGCAAAAATCTTAGTCAAAAAGTTAAAGAACTGGAAGAAAAAATCGACTGGTTTTATTCGGATGATTTTGAGCTTGAAGAAGCAACTAAAAAATATAAATCAGCAATTGCTCTTGCAAAAGAGTTGCAGAAAGATTTGGATAATTTGCAAAATGAAATAGAAGTATTAAAAGAAGATTTTAGTAAATAATATGTTATAATGAAGCTTATGGATAATTCTCAAATTTCTTCAACGCAGCCAGTTCAGCCGGTGATGCCAACGGTCACAGGTGTACCGACAGTACAGCAAGCTGCGGTTGCGCCGACAAATGAAAGTAAAGGCGGTTTGGTTAAGACGATTGTTATTATAGTTTTAGCTTTAGTTGCGATAACATTTATTGGGTTATTTATCTGGATTTTTATGCAGTATATTGAGGTGCGTGAGGATATTGATGGACAAATTAGTGCTGCGGTGGCAGTAGCAAAAGAGGAACAAGCCGTAACTTTGGAAGCAGAGTTTTTAGAACGAGAAAAATATCCATACAATACTTTTTCGGGTCCAGCAGATTATGGACAATTGACTTTTGAATATCCGAGGACGTGGAGTGTCTATGTGGCATCTGATGCGGCAAACGGAGGAGATTTTAGCGCATACTTTAATCCGGGACAAGTAAATATGGTTTCTAGTGGCACGGTAAATGCCTTGCGAGTAGAAATAAGAGATAAAAATTTTGAAGACGTATCAAATGAATACCAGAGGTATATAGATAGAAAAGATTCTAATTTAGCCATTGAATCAATTACAATAAACGGTGTTTCGGCGAATTTATATGGTGGGAAGATACCCAATACGGAATTAAACGGCTATATTGTGATTTTTAAGATTAGGGATAAAACGGCGGTAATTCAAACAGATTCAGTGCTATTTAAGGGTGATTTTGATAGGTTACTTAGCACGATAACATTTAACGCTTAAGAGTGTGTTATAATGGGGGCATGGACAAGGAGGTTGATGGGATTTTGGTGGCGGCGCATGAGTTAAAGGCTCCGCTTGCGGTGTTGAGACAATTAGCTTTGTCGTTTGATGAAATGGATGCGACCGGTGAGCATATTCGTTCGGAAATGGTGAGGGTTTCGGAGCGAGCAATTAAACAAGTAAACGATCTTGCGAAAATTCGACGACTTGAAGACGGTTTGTTTGAAATGGAACCAGTGGCGGTGCGAGCGGTTTGTGACGAAGTCACTAGGGAGCTTAGCTATTTATTTAGTCATAATCGCAGAGATTTGTTCATAAAGTATTCTAATCGAGCGCGGTTGGTTACAGCAAATCGCGAACTGCTTTATAGTGTAGTTTATAACTTTTTATTAAATGCAATGCATTATTCGGGCGAGCAGACACGATCCGAATTGTCCGTGCAAGATTATGCGGATAAAGTAAAAATTTCAGTACGAGATTTTGGACCATCGCTTCCTATGGATGTATGGCGGGAGATGAAGAGGGGTTTTATAGAAAAACCGACTTCGATTGCAATGCGACCAGGCTCGTCTGGACTTGGTCTTTATATTGCTTCAAGATTTTCGCGATATATGAATGCTAAGGTGGGAGCAACACGACATCGTGACGGTACGAGTTTTTACGTGGAACTTCCAGTGTCTAAACAGATGAGTTTTTTTGTATGATTTTTGTAATTGATGATGATACGACTATGGCGGAGTGTATAGCGCGGTCGTGTAAGACGAAGGCTCGGATTTTTACGAATGCAATTGAAGCAATGGCTGAGATTACAAATGGTTTAATGCCGGAATTGATTTTTTTAGATATTTTACTTGATGGTCCTGATGGTTTTACGTTTTTGAATGAATTAATTTCGTATTCGGACACGAGAAAAATTCCAATTGTGATTGTGTCGTCTCTAGATTATTCAGGAGCGGATTTATCTAAGTATGGAGTAATTGGCTATTTAAGTAAAGACACAATGACTCCTCAGGAAATATATTGGTATGTCAGGAAATATGCAAAATAAGGAGTTCAGGACGCTTGGTTATGTTTTGAAGCGAACCAATTATGGTGAGGCAGACCGTATTTTAAACATCATTACATCACAAGGAAAAATTTCGGCGATTGCGAGAGGTGTCAGGAAAGAGAAGTCTAAATTGGCGGGTGGAATAGAAATGTTTTCTTTGACTGAATTATGTATCAATCAAGGACGAAGCGAGATGGGAGTGATAACCAGTGCTAGAATGAAAAAATATTTCGGTAATATTTTGAGAGATTTTAATAAAATGGAATTAGCGGCGTTGATTTTGAAGAAAGTTAGTGTTGCGTCTGAGAATTCGGATAATTCGGAATATTTTGATATTGTAGATCAAAGTTTAGCTGGACTTAATATGGGGGTTGAGGAGGCATTGGTCGAAAGTTGGTTTTGGTTGAATTTTGCAAAGGCTTCAGGAGAAGAGATAAATTTGTATCGTGATGTGGAAGGCACCAAACTGTCGTCGGAAAATAGATACAATTATGATTTTGGAGAAAAATCATTAGTCATAGCGCTTAATGGAGAGTTAGGTGCAGAAGAAATTAAAATACTTCGCTTGATGATTACGACGCAACTAGCGGTTGTCATGCGAGTAAAAGATATTGGGTTGCTTTTGCCAAAGATTTTGAGACTTGCACGAATAATGAGCGGTGCGGTATAATAGAGGCATAATAAAAAAGGAGTAAAAATGGCAGATTTTAACAAAGTTTTGACGCCAGGTGATTTTGAAAAAGGTGAGCTAAATGTCGTGATTGAAATTCCGACTGGTTCGAATCATAAAATTGAGTGGGATCGCGAGCACGCTTGTTTTATGTTGGATCGGGTAGAACCAATAACATTTGCGAAGCCTTGTAATTACGGATTTATTCCGCAAACTTTGGATGAGGATGGCGATGAGCTTGATGTACTCATGATTACTGACCAGCCTTTGACGACCGGTATTTGGATGAAGGCAAAAATTCTTGGCGTGATGAAATTTGTAGATAGTGATGAAGTAGACGATAAGATAATTTGCGTACCAGCTGATGATCGTAATAACGGTGATGCGTATAACTCGCTTGAAGATTTACCTGCTCAAACTTTGAAACAAATTGAATATCACTTTAATCATTATAAAGATTTAAAGAAGCCTGGTAGCACAGAAGTAAAGGCCTTCGAAGATGCGAAATCAGCTAAAAAGGTAATTGCAGCAGCAATTGAGCGATATCTAGAAGCTCATCCGGAACTTAAAATTAAGAAGGGTGTAGAAGATACAGTTAAAGCAGTAAAAAAAGCCATTAAAGAGGCCTAAGAAAAGAAAAACACGGTATATATTATATATACCGTGTTTTTTGTGATTTTATTCTTCGTCGGTAGATTCTTCTGCGTCGTCTTCTGCGTCCATATTCTTAATTACTTCCATGAATTCGATTTGTTGTTTGACATCAGAAGCCGTCAAATCTTCGTATTCTTCTTCAGAGGCAACAAAAATGACATATTTACCATCGGTGGTGACTTTATTTTGGGTGTCACTGTCATAGTTTTGTTTGAGATATTCTGCGGCGACTTTGGCAGTAGCGTTATCGGCATATTCGTAATAAGCCTTAAGACCAGTGATTTCGTCACCAGAATAAGTATAAACTAAATGTGTTTTGATTGGGTCGTATGTTGGGTCTTCCATGGAGACGTCGCTGGAATCAAGCGTGAGGACATATTTGGTGTCATCGGATACAAAATAAGAATCATTAAGAGTATTGTTACGAGTGGTTAAAACTACAGTTATAATTATTATAATAATAGCGATTATTGCGCATATGCCGATGGCAAGGTTTTTATTATTAGGTTTTTTTGCGTTATTAGCCATTGTTATTCTCCTTTTATGCTTTTATTTTAGCATAAAAGGAACAAATTGGCAAAATTATAAATCTTCAATTTTGAGGCGGATTTGTTTGGTGGTGTCACGATCACGAACGGTAACTGTGTTGTTTTCGAGGGTTTCGAAATCGATTACTACGCACTTAGGCGTGCCGATTTCATCTTGTTTGCGATAGCGTTTACCAATGTTGCCGGAATCATCCCAAGTAACGTTGATATATTTGGTTTTAAGGTTTTTGTAAGCTTCTTGAGCTTTTTCTACGAGTTCGGGTTTATTTTTAAGAAGTGGAGAGACGCAAAATTTAAATGGGGCAAGATTTTCTGGTAATTTTAGAACAGTACGCTTTTCGCCGTTGATTTCGTCTTCGGTATAGGCGTTGGTGAGCACGGCAAGAAACAGACGTTCTACGCCGATTGATGGTTCGATAACGTGAGGAATGAAACTTTCGCCGGTGTTTTTATCGCGATAAACCATTGATTTGCCAGAGGCACGTTCAATATTAGATAAATCGAAATCAGTGCGATAAGCCAGACCCATTAATTCTTCTTCGCCGTTTGGATAGTCAAACATAAAATCTATAGTACGCCTGGAATAATGAGCGCGATCTTCAGCTGGAACTTCTAATTCGTGAATATTTTCGGCTGAAAGGCCAATAATGTTTTCGAGAAAATCGTGTTGAAGGATGCGAAGCTTTTCGAAATTTTTTTCCCAGGTGTCTGGGTGGACAAAATATTCAATTTCCATTTGTGAACATTCGCGATCACGTAGAATAAAGTCGCGAGGACTGATTTCATTGCGAAAAGCTTTACCTTGTTGAGCGATGCCGAAAGGAATTGTGGGATAGATGGTGTCGAGAATGTTTTTATAATTAGTAAAGATGCCTTGGGCGGTTTCTGGGCGGAGGTAAGCGATATTTTTTTCGACAAACTCCGGGTTTTCGTTGGTGTCTTCTGGTAAGACTGCGCCGACATGAGTAGAAAACATCATATTGAATTTGCGGATTGGCCCCCAATTTTCTTTGCCGCAGACTGGACATTTGGTGTGGGTGGCTAGAAATTCTTCGGTAGTGACAGATTCAGAAATGCCATCAGCAATTTTATCGGCACGGAAACGGGATTTACATTCTTTACACTCTACGAGTGGGTCAGCAAAGGTAGCGGTATGTCCGGAAGCGACCCAGGTTGTGGGGTTCATTATGATAGCGGCATCCACTCCATACATGTCGTCACGATTATCGACAAAATATCGCCACCATTCATCCATGAGTTTTTTCTTTAGTGAAACTCCGAGTGGACCAAAATCCCAAGTCCCGGACATACCCCCATAAATGTCGGAACCTGGAAAAATAAAGCCACGACGCTTACATAAACTTACAAGATTTTCTAATTTATTCATGATTCATATTATATCACTAAAGGGAATTTTTCTAAATATTAAAGTTTTTGTGATATAATATTTTTTCGTGAAGAAGAGTGAAAAAGGTAATGTTGGTAGGGTTTTGCATTATTTTTGGAAAGCGTTGGTACAATACAGGGCACGTACGATTTTGGTGATGCTTTTTGTGCCGATTTGGATATTTGTTTCTAATGTATTAGTGCCGTTTGGGACGTCGGAGATTATTGGTAAATTATCAAGTGGTGATTTTGAAATAAAAAATTATACAGGGATATTACTGCTTACGATTATTCCTGCAGCAATAAACAACTTGGTGATTATTAGAGTAATAGATTGGTTAGATTGGTCGCTTGATGCAAAATGTGGAGAGTATTTGTCGAAGCTAGCTTTTAATGCGGTGATTAACCAATCGATGACTTTTCATGGAGATCGTTTTTCTGGTGCGTTAACGAGTGCGGCAAATAAATTGCCAAATGCGTTTATTGAGTTAAAATCAAATTTTATATGGGATATTTACCCTCTTTTATTGATGATGATTTATTCAATTGGTGCCGCAGGAATAATATGTTTTCCTTTTGCGATAATTTTGGCACTGTACATTCTGGTATATATGGTGGTGGCAATTACAACTTATTATAAAACTCGACAGATAGATGAAAATTTAGCTGATGCCGAAAATAAACAAACAGGACAGTTGGCTGATGCTATTACAAATGAAATGTCAGTAAAATCTTATGCACGGGAAAAACTAGAAGAAGTAAGATTTGGATATGCAACAAGACGAACGAAAGAGGCGACATTTGGAGTAGCCAAAGTGTCTTTGTGGCGGAATTTATCAATGAATATAGTAAACACAATTACGTTTGTGGGGCTTTTAATATTGATTGTAACCGGGCATGATTTGTTTGGATTAACAATTGCCAACTTGGTATTTTTATATTCATTATCTAATGGATTATTGTCCAACTTGTGGACGATAAATCATATTTTAAGAAAGGTTAATCATTCTTTTGGAAACGCAGAAGAAATGGTAAAGATTCTTGATTTACCATATATTATTGATGATAAGACAGACAAGCCTTTGCAAGTTACAAAAGCAGAGATTAATATTGAGCATATTACATTTAGACATAAAGATCAAAAAGAAAGGCTTTTTGAGGATTTTACTTTGGCTATTCCGGCAGGGAAAAGTGTTGGGTTAATAGGAGTGAGTGGTTCAGGAAAGACTACATTAACAAAATTATTACTTCGTTTTGATGACGTCTTAAAAGGAGCTATTTATATTGATGGTCAAGACATAAGGGATGTAACTCAAAAAAGTTTAAGAGAGGCGATTGCTTATGTTCCACAAGAGTCGGCACTTTTTCATCGTTCGATTTATGAGAATATCGCTTATGGCAAGGTAGGGGCAACTCGTGAGGAAGTTATAAAAGCTGCAAAACTTGCGAACGCAGATGATTTTATTCGTAAGACACCAGATGGCTATGATACGATGGTGGGAGAACGAGGGATAAAGTTATCTGGTGGTCAACGCCAAAGAATTGCTATAGCTAGAGCGATTTTAAAAGATGCTCCGATTTTGATTCTTGATGAAGCGACTTCGGCGCTAGATTCGGAGTCGGAAGCATTAATTCAGGACGCCCTAGCTAATTTAATGAAAGACCGAACTTCAATTGTAGTGGCGCATAGGTTATCAACTATTGCTAGGCTTGATGAAATTGTAGTTTTGAATGATGGAAAAATAATAGAAACAGGGAAACATCGGCAATTACTCTTAAAAAATGGTGAATATAAAAAAATGTGGTCTAGACAAAATGGTGCATTTATTGAGGAAAAATAATTAGATTTTTTTAGCTTCGAAAAAGACTGTTGGGACGGCAGGTGGTGGCGTGAAATCAGTAGGTTTTAGTGGTAAACGGATTCTGGTTTGGTATTTTTGGATTAGTTGCAGACCTAATTGAGAGGTATAATGACGGTCGGTATTTAAAAGTTTCAAGGCAAACTGTTTTTGGAGAATAAGATAAAATGCTTCGGGTGGATTTTTTGATTCAATGAGTTTGTGAATGATTTGAGAGCTAATATGAAAAGGTGGATTACTAAAAACCTTATAAGGTGTATCAGGTAATTTATAATCTAAAAAATCTTGTTCGACGACGTGGACATTTTTTATCTTGCGTTTTATGAGATTTTCTTTTAGCTTTTGGGCTGTGGAATGATCTGGTTCGATGGCAATAACTTCTTTAACGCGATAGCTGAGAGCGCTAGTGATGACTCCGGAGCCAGCGCCAATTTCGATGACGGTATCGCGTTTTTTGAGATTTGAATGACCAATTAAAATTAAGGCAAGGTGGGGAGATTTTAAAAAATGTTGAGATAGTGCGGGGTTTCTCATTCTAAATTGGTGATATCACCAGTTAAAAGGTTTTTAACTTTGAGTTTTTTGGTTTTAGTTTCTTCTTCGCCGATGACGATTGCGTTTTTTGTGAGTTTTGCAACATAGGATAATTTGTCACCGAGTTTTTTGTCACCATAGACAACCATAACGGTAAAATTCTGGTTACGTAGTTGTTTAGCTACGGTTTCGGAATATTCATATTCTGATTTCGAAATTGGAATGATAGCATAGTCGAGAAGTGGCTCCGCTTGATTTTTTAATAAATTATTTTCATTTAGAACATAAAATAGGCGTGTTAGTCCAATAGATCCACCAACTCCAGGGAATGATTGATCAGAAAAGTAGCTGGTGAGATTTTCGTAACGACCACCACCGCAGACGGAACCAATTGATTTGTATTCTGGAAGAATAAATTCAAACACAGTGCCAGTGTAATAATCTAAGCCGCGTACAACTTTGAGATCTATGGAAATGTTGTCTCCTAGATTCTGCGCTTCGAGAAGACTTAAAACTTCGTTTAATTCGGCTAGACCAGTCTTGAAGGTTTCATTTGTGATGTTGAGATTGTTTAATTTCTCTATAACTAATGAACGATCTCCATTGATGTTAATAAGATCTAGAAGCATTGTGGTATCTTTTTCGGATAGACCAATTTCGATGAAATTGGCTTTGGTTTTCTCTGGTGGAACTTTTTCAGAATGATCGATAATGCTGTAAATGTCTTTTGATTTATCTTCGAGATTAAAGGCTTGAAGTAGGCCAGTAAGGATTTTACGATTATTGATGCGAGCGAGAATGGGAGTATTAAGATTAAAACTGATAAAAGTGTCAAGTAGAGTTGCAATAACGTCGGCATCGTAAGCAATGGGTAAGTAATTTCTTCCGATTATATCAACATCACATTGATAAAATTCACGAAAACGTCCTTTTTGGGCACGTTCACCACGAAAGTTAATACCAGTTTGTGACACTTTAAATGGAAAAATTAAATTACTCTCGTGTTCTACGATATAACGAGCGAGTGGGACAGTGTGGTCAAAGCGTAAAGCTTGATCAGATTCATCGGCAGTTTCGGCAGTTTTGACAACCTTATAGATTTGCTTTTCAGTGTCACCGCCAGCTTTAGCAAGAAGAATTTCGGTGCGCTCTAAATGAGGTGTTTCAATAGTTAAAAAGCCATGCCTTTTATAGACAGTGTTAATATTGTCTCTAAGTTGATTAAAAAGAGCTTGCTCTTTTGGTAGAAGCTCTTGGGTGCCTGATACTTTGGAAGTATTAATTTTTTTCATACTTTTAATTATATCATACCTGTGATATAATTGGTTGAGCGGTTCTGTAGCTCAGTTGGTAGAGCAGAGGCCTGAAGAGCCTTGTGTCGCTGGTTCAAGTCCAGCCGGAACCACCACGTTAATAAATTGGGTCGGTAGCTCAGCTGGTTAGAGCACGGGCCTTTTAAGCCCGGTGTCGAGGGTTCGAGCCCCTCCCGACTCACCAATCCTTGTCAGGATTACTCAAAAAGCGGAACGTCGG
>JAEEGL010414982.1_pt1 | contig 15624 bp, 14 predicted proteins | sample 9134231 | NCBI WGS metagenome assembly JAEEGL01 (sample SAMN16246548, study PRJNA631951) | gut metagenome | biome: gut microbiome; feature: rumen; material: fiber-attached | host: Bos | place: Iran: Karaj | collected 2018-10
ACCCACAAAACCTACCACAGTCCATCCGGTGTATCCACGATCTCTGCAATATCATCACAGACAATCCTGGTCTTTTCCACATCGATTCGATCATTTTGTATCACCAAATGCTCAATCCTATCCGCCCGGATGATCCCGCTCTTGGGATTAAACACACTGTCGATGCCCCCGGTTATCTGGGCGTCCACATCGCAGTACTCAAATGCCAGATTTGTGTTTATAAGCCGGCAGTTTTTCATAACAAGATTCTGTATGTAGCACATACCCTGCAGGCTTTCAATGGTACAGTCTATCAGCGTCAGATTCTCTGAATTCCATCCCAAATATTCTCCAGAAATAAATGAGTCCCGAACCGTAACATTTTTGGAATTCCAAAACGCATCCTTGGTGGCAAGATGAGAATTAACAACCTCCACATTCTCCACTCCGTCAAAGCTGTAATTTCCTATAAGATCCAGTCCATCCACCCTGATGTTTTTGGAGTTCATGCAAAGATATGGGCCGTGAGCCTTTACATCTTTAAGCTCCACTCCGTCACAGCTCCAAAGTGTCTCCTCAGCATTTGGAAGCATCACATTGTTAAGGCTTATGTTTTTACATCTTCTAAAATTCTTGGGCGCCTCAACTATGGAGTTTTTCATGGAAAAGTTGTTGGTATACCATACTCCTGCCCGTGCCATTTCAAAAAATGTCACCCTCTCCAGCTCAACCCCGTCGCAATACCAAAAGGGATATTTGTATCTGAAAAGACACTGACTGGCAGAGATATTTTTACTCTCCTTCAGGGGAGACTCACCTTCCTCAAAAACACAGCCATTAAGCTCTATTCCATCCGACCCGAAAAGGGCTCTTTCCTCTGTAAATTTCTTATCCCTGTATAACATATTTCCCTCCTACTATCCATCCCAAAGGAGCTGCTAAAAAAAACACAGCCTTCAGAATATCATACAAATCCACTACAATTCCAACAACTTCCTGCACAATTCCATCCTATCCTCTTTAGGCGCGCTGTTTTCAAAGGTCACGCCGCCCACATGATCGGATGGATTATTAAGTCCCGCCACATTTAATCTGCGCTTTAATTCCCGGGCCGTACCAAGAGACCCATCAAAAATGGCCACCTCCGGTCCCAGAACCTCCCCTATTACCGGTGCCACAAAAGGATAATGGGTGCAGCCCAAAACCACCGCATCCACCTGGTGGGAGCCTCCCACACGATACACTGCCAAAAGCTCAGATAAAAACTTTCTAAGCCCCGCAGAATCCAACTCTCCTCTTTCCACGAACTCCATAAGTCCCGGTGCGCCTAATGGGATCACATCCGCCTCGCCCCCAAATCGATCCAAAAGCTTGTGAAACTTTTCCTCCCGGACTGTCATGGGAGTGGCAAGCACCAAAACCCGCCCGGTGGGAAATTGCTCCACTGCAGGTTTAAGCGCCGGCTCAATTCCCACAAGGGGAACCTCCGGATGCATCTGACGAAGAACCCTCACCGCTGCCGATGTTGCAGTATTGCAGGCGATCGCTACTGCCTTTGCACCCCTTCTTAAAAAATCCTCTGTATGTTCTATGGTAAGCTTTCGTACTTCCTCTGTTTTTTTTGTACCGTAAGGAGCATTTGCCGAATCCCCATAGTATAAAAAATCCTCCTCCGGCATGATGTGTACCATTTCCCGAAGGACGCTTATACCACCAACTCCCGAATCAAATACCGCAATAAATTTATCCATGTTCGCGCCTCTTCCCTATAGATAGGTAAAATCATTGTATAAATATTCTCAAAAAAAAGCAACCATCTTATATAAACATATTCATTTTGCAGTCTTGTGAAAACCCATGGTTCTGTGCTATAGTAATACAGTAATTCTTGCGCGCGAAATCCCACATTGATTCTGTTCGGGACAGGCGCATACAATAACTATGATCGAGGTAGTTATGGATAGAAAGAGTCGATATGATCTGTTAAACAGTGATGGAGATCGAAGACCTCGCAGGATCTGTAAGGAATGCGGTCGCGCACTTGCCAGCTCCTACATAGGTGACACCTGCCAGTCATGCAAGGAGGATGCCATCTACAGAGAGGTTAAGGAATATGTCTCCGAAAATGATGTGGGCGAGTATGATGTAGCACAAAAATTTGACATCCCGGTTGAGACCGTACGCAAATGGGTCCAGCTTGGCTACATGGAATACAAGACAAACAAATAATATATCAAAAATCCCGATACGGCAGCTGCCATACCGGGATTTTTTTGAAGTTGTAAGAATGCCTTACGGCATTCTCTGAAGTTGTCATGCTTCGCAAGACAACAACTACTTACAGATATCTTGCAAACAGATAGAGGTTTGAGATCACCAGAACTATTATGGTGGCGGGGACCACATCTCTGCAGTACCTTCCCCAGCTGATATGATGTCCTGATCCCTCGGCGGTGGAGATACCCACAACATTAGCGGATGCACCGATAGGAGTAGCCGATCCACCCACATCACAACCGATGGCCAGAGTATATGCCAGCACATGGACCGCCATGTTGTTTAAAGTTGACAACTCCTTTACCACGGGAACCATGGTTGCCGCAAAAGGAATATTGTCCACAAACGCGGATGCCGCACCGGATACCCATAGGATCACGGAAATTATCATATTCTGATTGCCGTTGCAGGCGTTAGAGATCATGTCGGCTATGACATTTAAAACACCGGTCTGCTCAAGTCCGGAAACAACTACGAAAAGTCCCATGAAAAACGCCAGAGTCACATAGTCAACGCCTCTTATTATCTTAAAGGCATTTTTCCTGTTTACAATGAGTGTCAAAACAGCTATCAAAACACCTATGAAGGAAACCGTAAGTCCCGTTGCCGAATGGGATACCAGAAGCACAACAGCAAGAGCAAAGATTATGGTGCTCTTTACGAAATCCTTTTTATTTATAATAGCCGACTCAGGTGAAGGCAGCCTGCTTGTATCCACTGTGGAAGGCTGTTTAAACTCCTTGCGGAAAACCAGAGTAAAGTACAAAATGATCACCACAAGGCTGATGCCTGCTGCCACACCGGTATGAGACAGGAAATCAAAAAAGCTCATACCAAGGGATGTACCGATGATAATGTTGGGGGGATCTCCGCACATGGTTGCCGAGCCTCCCAGGTTGGCACAAAAGATCTCCGACATGATCATAGGTATGGGGTCAAATTCCAGAAGATCCGCCAGTTCTATGGTCACCGCCACCAAAAACAGGATAACGGTAATGGAGTCAATGAACATTGCCAGCACCGATGACAGTACCATAAAGGAAATAAAAAGTGCCAGCTTTTTGTAGTTGACCATTTTGGCCAGCCTCATGCACAGCCAGCGGAAAAATCCTGAATGGGCCATGCCCTCTACCATGATCATCATGCCGGCTATAAATACGATTGTCTCCCAGTTAATGCCGGTACTCTCGGACGGGCCGCCGCTGGCGTGCCAGAAGGAAAGACTTGTAAACGCTTTGAAGTTAAGGGCCTCCCAAATGGCTCCGGGATCACGCATCGCAAGTCCGAATACCAGGATAATAGTCAAAAGCGCGCTTGATAAAGTGATATAATGTCTGGGGATCTTATCCATTATAATGAGGATAAACATCACAATAAAAATGATAATTGCTAAAATCTGTGCCAGTGTCATATTAAACACCACCTCCTGTTTCAAGTCCAATATCTTTAACAAAAAGATATTGTAGCACTTTGAATTCATTTTAGGCTATACAATTTAATGCTTATGTAGTCACGGCATTCTGCTGTTATGACAGGTAAAATACAAAAGCTGTCTGTCTTTTGCAAGCTCTTTTATAAGCAAAAGCGCCGCCCCTACCTTTTCCTCGTCTAAATCGGTAAAAGGATCGTCCAAAATGGCTATGGGCTTTTCTCCCGGATAAAGCGCATCTATAAGTGCCATCCTGGAACAAAATGCCGCCAGGTCGCGGTACCCTGCTGACAGATACGCCACATCCTTAGTACTGCCCTGATAGGAGTAATGTATCCCCATATCCATATCCAGAGTGAAATTCTTGGCGATAAGCGCCGCATCACTGTCACTGTAAAGCTTCGAAAGATAGTTTTTAAGCCCTTTTCTTAAAGGCCCCATATATCTGCTCAGAAATTGGTCTCTTGCCTGGCACAGATACCTGATAGCCTCGTCGTAGCAGGCCACCTTTTCCTCCATCCGGGCCTTTTCCTCCAAAAGCTCCGGCAGTCTGTCCTGCTCCTCCTCGCACTCTTCAAGCTCGGAAGCTATACGCAAAAGATCCTCGTTATCACGGACCAGCTGACCCGTCAGCTCATCCATCTCCTCATCTATGGCCGCCATATCCTGCTGCAGCTCCTCAACACTTTTAGCATCCTCGGGCAGATCGCTTATGTCCATCTTTTCCATTTCCTCGGTAAGCGTCCTGATCTGATCCGAAAGCCTGGTATAAACATCTGTGTTTTTGGTGATCAGCTCAATGGTAACCTCCTCTCCCTCAGGGGCAGGGAAGCGGGCCATAAAGCTCTCCACCTCATTTTGAAGGTCGTTCATCTGCTTTTCCACATCCGCAAGCAGCTCTTTATTTCTGCGATAGACACCGTAGATGGCTGCGTCCTTTTTCAGCTCCTGAACCAGCTCCACCTCATTTTGATCCGTATACAGATCCACCCCATACACAAAAGCATAGTGGGAAAGAGCCGTATAAAGGGTAAGCTGCCTGGCGGAAAGCTCCTCAGTTCCGGCGGAGTTAAGCTCAATATATTTCTGGTCCTCCTCCAAAAGATGCTGATAGAGCACAGCCTTGTTTTGTATCTCAAGAACCATCTGATGGTAACTGTCCGAAGCCCGCACCAGGTAGTCATCCAAAAACGACTTTACCTGGTTAAGCACCATTTCCCTGTTTTCCACGGTTTCGGAAAGCTCACGCTGTGCCTCCCCAAGTCTTAAGGCCGCCTCATTTGCGGAAATACTGTAAAGCCTCTTTTTATGGATAAGGTTTATAATGCCGGAAGCCACAAAAATGGCGCCTGCGCCAGCAAAGCCCGAGGCAAATATAATACCGTTTTTCTCGGTTACATACATGTAGAAAACAAAAGCCCCAAAGAAGCAAACGGTACCCAAAAGTATCATAAGGAAGGGAAACAGGGAGGATGATCTTTTCTCCCTGATGGCTGAAACCTCCGCCTCTGCAGTCTCCACCGCATCCTCCTTGGCAGCCGTCTCCCCGTCAAGCCTTGACAGCTCATTGGTAAGGGTTATCACCCTTTCAAGCTCCTCTTCAGAAGGAAGCTTTTTTGAAAAATAAAATGACAACTCCGAAAGCTGCTGCTTTTCTGCCTCAGGCATCTGGTTGTGCTCCGCAGAAAGACGCAGTTCCCTGATGCGGTTCGCATCCTCCGCAAATGCAGCCAGCTGCTCCTCGGAAAGCTCTCTCTCATCAAACAGCGACTCAAGCTTCATGGCATCAGACCGGTTAGGCTGCGTACGTAGTATCTCCTCAAACCGACCCCTGATGGTCTCAAGGCTGTTCTTTTTTTCCCTGATATCGGAAAGTGTCTCCTCATCCGGGATCCCCGACGCAAAAAAGTCATCTAACTTTTGAAGTTCCTCCTGACACTTTTGCTTATCTTCCTCTCCCTTTTTATAAAGGGCCACATCCTTTTCACGCTTGCTGCGCTTTGAAATGAGATCCATAAGCTCGGACTTTGCAGCCCGAAGGTCATTAAGCCGCCTGTTCTTATCCTCAATAAGGCTGCTCCTGTTGACATAGGCCTCCATCCGCACCGGCATCAGATCCGCCGCCTCTCTGGCACCCTTTATCTGAGCATTTATCTTCTTTAATTTCCCGGGATTGATCTGGGACGCGAGAGTATATACCTTTTTGGCGTCCTCTATCCTTGAGATGGCAGCATCAAAGCCACGCATATCATCCTTAGCCTGGGAGAGATCACCTATCTTGGCATTTAAGCTGTCTGTCATTGAGGTCTCCACCATATCCTGCGGTATGAAAACACTTTTTTCAAAGGCCTCCATATCAACCTCAAAAAGCTCCTCGCCTAAATTTTCGGTATAGTCATCGCTTTCTCTGCCCGTAGCCACGTCTATGAGTAAAAATGTATCATCTTTGTCCTTTTGGCCAAAGGTCCTTTCCACCCTGTAGGTCTTGTCATTGGAAACAAAGGTAAGGCTGCCGCCGTAGGGCGCGCCGCTCCAGGGCTTGTAGTGTTTTCTTTCTGTGAGGGTCTTTACCCTGGCATTATATGTCAACCCGTAAAACATCGCCTTTATAAAAGCGCAGAAAGTACTCTTTCCCCAGCCGTTGTCCTCAATTATGGTGTTTAAGCCTTCGGAAAAATCATATTTAAAATCTTCTATACGGCCAAAGCCTGTGATATGACAGGAAACCAGTTTCATCCTTCGATCTCCTCCTCCATCAAAGCTTTCATGCCGATCTCAACTATGCGGGCCTTTTTGTCCTCAGGCAGCTCTGCGGCCTGCATGATACGGACAAACTCACCCTTAAGAGATTTATCGTTAATATAACTGTCGTAATCTATTTTTATATCCGTTTTATCGTATACCTTGAAAAAGAAAAATCTGTCATAAAATGCTCTTTTTATCCTGTCTGTATCCGGCTCCCTGTCCATGTCCACAAAACCGGAAAGCACCACTTTTACCATATCTTCCGATGAAACTGAGGCCACTGCATCCTCTATTTCGGAAAGTATCTTTGGCATGCCCATATCCGGATCAACAGGAACCTCAATTTCATGAAGGCTTCGCTTTGCAAAAGGAACAAACTTCGCATCAACCTTTTTATCCAAAACATCCAAAAGCACAAATCCTTTTTGGCCGCACTCGTCAAAGCCCCGGCCCTCAAGGCAGCCGCAGTAGCAATACTCACCTCTGTCGTCAAGTTTTGCTTTTTTAAAGGAATGGATGTGACCCAAAGCAAGATAATCTATATATTTGCCCCGAAGCTCCGTCAGGGGAATGATCTCCGTTTTATCGCCGCCTTCGTAATCGGACTCCTGCCCGTGAAGCATAACAATGTTCAGATCCGCCTGATCCAGCACTAAGTTCATGGTAAAGGTCCTGCTGTTTTCTGTGGTGATCTCCCTGCCTGTTATCACCACATCACCATAGCGGTAACCTCTCCACTCACTGTCCGTAAAAAGCTTTAGGTTGGGAAGGTTTAAAAGACTAATCTCCTGGAGAAAATCCGTTTTGTCATGGTTCCCCTGAAGATAAATAAAATCAATATCTGGATGGGAGGTGATCTCCTCTGTCACCCGAATTTTGGCCTGTTTTCTGATGTGGGATTTGTCAAAAAGATCCCCTGCTATCATGATCACATCCACACCGTTGTCGGCTGCATAGTCCACCATGTCGGAAAAAGTATCCAAAAGCTCCGCCCTGCGAAGGGTGGCCTTGTCCTTATCAAGATTAGCATTTAATTTTGAATCCAGATGCAGGTCTGCACAATGGATAATCTTCATAAAATCTCTCCAACTATACGGAGTAATGCAGGATGACTCCGTTATATGCGCGAAGGGTTATGCGAACTATGCCCTGCTCAACAGGATGGGAAATGCGCATTATGGAATACCCGGCCTCTCCGGTCATCATGATCTGGTTCATCTCGCACAACATGGGTACCTGGGCTCTCCAAACGGGAAGCTCCAGTTCCAACTCGTCCTCTCCGCTATTTATGGCAACAACCACACTCTCCATATCCGTAAACCTGGCGTAGCTGACATAGTTCCTGCCTGAGGATAAAAACATAAACGATCCCGTTTTAAGTGCCTCATGGTTCTTGTGGGTAAAAATTATATCCCTGTGATAATCAATAAGATCATAGTCAGGGGCATCCCATGGATAGGTACGCCTGTTGTCCGGATCCGTAAATCCCACCACACCGGCCTCGTCACCATAGTAAAGCGTAGGTGCTCCGGGCCATGTAAACTGCATCAGAACTCCCAGCCTGAACACCGGAAGGCTGATGCCCTCCCCTGCTGCCTCGCTGCCAAGCTTATCTACCCGACCCACTTTATGATTAGTCCTGGTCAAAAACCGGGAGTGATCATGGTTGGACAGCTCATTCATGGAAATATGAAGTGAAGGGGTCATAAATGCCGTCATACAATGCAGCATGGTAACCTCAAACCGCTTGCCATCACCGATGGCACTTTCATCTATTCTGTCGGAATGCTTTTCCATACCCGTAAGGAAAAATGAAATAGGCTCCATAAAGGCATCATAATTCATTATGGTGTCCCACTGGGTCCCCTCAAGCCATGAAGATGCATCTCCATAATGCTCCGCCAAAATGACAGCATTGGGGTTGGCCTTTTTAACCACTGCCCTGAAAGCCTGCCAGAATCTATGGTTGTACTCCTCGCTGTGCCCTAAATCTGCCGCCACGTCCAATCTCCAGCCGTCGCAGTTATAGGGGGGAGAAACCCATTTGGCACCGATCCTTAAAATATAATTGGTAAGCTGCGTGCTTCCTTCATAATTAAGCTTCGGCAGGGTGTCATGTCCCCACCAACCGTCATAGGTATGATTATAGGGCCATTTATCCTCCTCGTAAAAATGGAAAAACTCCCGATAAGGGCTGTCCTGTGTTACATAAGCTCCGGGAGCATATCCCTCCTGGCCCTCGTATATCCTCTCTTTGTCAAGCCATTTATTAAAGGACCCGCAATGGTTGAACACACCATCTAAAATAACCTTCATGCCGCGTTCGTGAGCCGCCGAAACAAGATTTGCAAAAAACTCATTGGATGCCTCTAAATTGCGTTTGTCTGTGGTACGTCTGATATATCTGGTGGCGTGTCGGTTGTCATGATCATCCTCGGATAAAAGCTCTCCGTCATCAACCACGATCTTGCCGTAATGGGGATCTATGTAGTCATAGTCCTGGGCATCATATTTGTGGTTGGAAGGTGAAACAAAAAGGGGATTGAAGTAGATAACCTCCACACCGAGGCCCTTAAGATAGTCAAGCTTGTTGTATACTCCCTGCAGATCTCCGCCGTAAAAACAGGCCACATCAAAGTTAGAAGGGTTGGTGTTCCATTCCTTAATCCGTTTTGAATGCATATTTATATAGTGGTATTCATCATCCAAAACATCATTATTATCATCGGAATTGCAAAAACGATCCACAAGGATCTGATACATGACCGCACCCTTTGCCCAAGAAGGGGTAGAAAATCCCGGCATTATTGAAAATCTGTACTGTGGTCTGCAGTCATCCGCTACGCCGAAGCGATCAAAATATACCCGCTCGCCTCCAACACGGATCTCAAAGTTATAAAATATTCTCTTCTCGGTGAGAGTGATCTCGGCCTGATATATGGAAAACTCGCCTCGATCCTCAAGATAGTACATGGGATGGATAAGCCCATTGTCTATAACAAGGTTGCAAACCGCAAAGTCATGCCGGTCTGTACGCAGTCGGATCATAACCCGGCTTCCGGCTTCAGGCTCCTGTGGCTGTCGATATCTGATTGTCCCATCTGAAAAAATAGCCTCGCGGTTCATTAATGTCCTCCATTTCCCCTACAAGGTAAAAAAGACAGCTTGCGCTGTCTTTTTAGGAGAAGGTATTTTTACTATGGGGGATAGTAAAAATAAAATGTATTGGGGGGTTTTTACGAATGTAATTATATCCCCTGTCTCCTGCAAAGTGTGCACAAACTTGCTAATAATTTGCAAGTTCCTTTATACATTTTACACAAATAATGTGGTTTTTCTGTGCTAACACACGGATTTTGTACTTCATTAGGTACACTATCGTATACCAACAAGCTTACTTTTACTGCTTCAAGCACACTAATCCTCTACAGCCACCCCTTCGTTGTTTAAAACATCTTCACTTTTTTCAAAAACCTGATCTCCAAAAAGGGCTTCAAACTCCTTGCGGCTGATCTTTTCCTTTTCGATGAGCAGCTTTGCGCAGGCATGAAGCACATCCATGTGCTGGCTGATTATCTCCCTTGCCCTATTATAGCACTCATCTATGATGCGGCTGACCTCCTCGTCGATAGCCGCAGCCACCTCTTCGCTGTAGCTTTTAACATGTCCGTAATCCCTGCCAAGGAAAACCTCATCCTCATCCATATGATAGTCTATGGGTCCTATGCGATCGGAAAAACCGAATCTGGTGACCATATGTCTGGCTGTATTGGTAGCCTGCTTGATATCCTGGGACGCACCTGTAGTCACATCCCCAAAGATAAGCTCCTCTGCGATCCTTCCGCCGAAATCCACAACTATATTCTGCATCATCTTACTTTTGGTATTAAACATCTCGTCCTTTTCGGGAAGAGGCATGGTATAGCCTGCCGCACTCTGTCCAGTAGGAATGATGGATACGGAATAAACCGGTCCCACATCGGGAAGCACATGGAATAAAATGGCATGACCCGCCTCGTGATAAGCCGTGATCTTTTTCTCCTTTTCGGAAATGATCTTGGATTTCTTTTCCGTACCTATACCCACCTTGACAAAGGAATTTTTGATATCAGCCTGGGTAAGATATGCCCTGTTGTCCTTGGCTGTGGCAATGGCCGCCTCGTTAAGTAGATTCTCAAGATCAGCTCCCGTAAAGCCCGCCGTGGTCTGTGCTATCTGTTTGAGATCCACATCATCCGATAAGGGCTTGTTTTTAGCATGGACATTGAGGATCTCCTCTCTGCCCCTCACATCGGGTCTGCCCACAAACACCTTTCTGTCAAAGCGCCCCGGTCTCATAATGGCGGGATCAAGGATATCCACTCTGTTGGTAGCCGCCATAACTATAATGCCCTCGTTTACGCCAAAGCCGTCCATCTCCACAAGGATCTGGTTTAGGGTCTGCTCTCTTTCATCATGGCCGCCGCCCATACCAGAGCCACGCTTTCTGGCCACGGCATCGATCTCGTCGACAAACACTATACAAGGCGCATTCTTTTTTGCATCCTCAAAAAGGTCACGGACACGGGATGCGCCCACGCCTACAAACATCTCCACAAAGTCAGAACCTGAAATCGAGAAAAACGGCACCCCTGCCTCACCGGCTACTGCCCGCGCCAAAAGTGTCTTACCTGTTCCGGGAGGGCCAACCAGGATCATTCCCTTGGGAATACGGGCTCCCACGGCGGTATATTTGGCAGGATCCTTAAGGAAATCCACAACCTCTACCAGTTCTTCCTTTTCCTCTATAAGGCCGGCCACATCCTCAAACCGGGTCTTCATATTTTCCTGGGTGGTAAGCTTGGCCCGGGACTTGCCGAAATTCATCATGCGGTTGTTGCCGCCACCCATGCCGCCGCCCATCATCTGGCCGTTCATAAGGATCATAAACAGGATGAAAAATACGGCCATCACCACCAAAAGAGGCAGCATCTGTGTAAACCAGGAATCCTGAGGAACATCGTATAATACATATTGTGAGAAACCCGCAGACTCAAGGGTGGTCTGGGCCTCATTGACATCGGAAACATAGACCGTTGCCATGGGTGTCTGCTTGTCCCCGTCCCCTTTTTTAAGGGAGACCGACAGCATGCCCGTGGGCACCTGCTCGTTCTGATGTATGCCTATGGATGTAACATTGCCCTCATCGATCTGATGGAGAAGCTCATTCATAGACATGCTTGGAGCCGACTGCTCCGTAAAGAAATACCATAAAAAAACAATAACCAGGATCGCCAGCAGATAAATGCCGAATCCGTTTCTTCTTTGTGACTGCAAAACTATACCCCTTCAACTATTCCAATATAAGGAAGATTTCTGTATTTTTGATCATAATCAAGACCATATCCTACCACAAAGGCATCGGGGATGGTAAATCCGATATAGTCCATATCCACATCCACCTCACGGCGGTCCGGCTTGTCAAGCATGGCGCAAAGCTTAATGCTCTTGGCCTTGCGGCCCTTGAAAAGATCCGAAAGATATCTGAGGGTATTGCCACTGTCAATAATATCCTCAACTATGATAACATTACGTCCCTCAACTCCCAGATCCAGATCCTTTTTTATCTGTATCTCTCCAGTAGATACCGTGCCGGAACCATAGGATGATGTAGCCATAAAATCAATGGTCACCGGAATCGTTATCCTCTTGGCAAGCTCACATGCGAAAAATGCTGCCCCCTTAAGGATGCAAACCAAAAAAACGCTCTCTCCCTCGTAGTCAGCGGATATCTGTGCGCCAAGCTCCTCTATACGGCTTGTAAGCTCCTCTTCGGAAAGCATAACCTTTACTGTCTCACTCATATCATGTCCTCCAAAACTCAACTTCGAGAATCTCTGTGGTCCCGGCCTCCACCCTGGCGTCCTCACTGCCACGGTATCCAGGTGCTAAGATCACTTTAGAATCAGTGCATAAAAGCCACGCCTCATCCCTCTCGTCACGAGATATCTTCTCGTCTACAAAGTATCTTCCAAGAGGTTTTTTCGTCCCGTCGGGATTTATCACCAGATAATCCCCGTCCCTGCGATGGCGCAAGACCATATTCTTGTCTATTTTACCATAATCATAGTATTTAGCATAGTTTTTTTGAAATGACAGCTCTTTCTTCTTTTCCGATGCCTCTTGTCCGGAATAGAGCCTGAGACTTAAATACATTCCGTCAATGGATATCTCCACCTTTTCACCGGGGCTTAAAGCTCTGATCTCAGTGACGTCATCAACCTCCGAACTGCCTGATGCCGCCTTCCCAGGTATCCTTTTTGCCCTGTTGCCGTTAAGTCTCAGCCTGTCATAAACCCTCTCTACACTTTGGCCACCCGGCAGGTCCACGGAATGTCCGGTGTCGGAGTTGATAAGCTTTTCAATGGCCTCATAATGCACCCTTCCCACATCTCTGGCAACCCCTGTATCCCTGATCCACAAACGGATAACGCTTCTGACCAGGGATGGGGAATGATCCTTTAAATGCTCTATGGAAAGCTCCCTGCCTCCGCTGGCCTCCTCATACAGTCTCTCTGCGCTTTCTTCTGCCCGATACATTTCACGAAGAGATGCCGCAGCAGCGTTGATATGCTCCACAGCCTTCGGATTTATCTCTTCAAGCTCCGGGATTATCCTGTGTCTGATCCTGTTTCGGGTATATTTGTCCGAAAGATTAGTGGAATCCATAACAAAGGCCTGGCCTTTTTCCTTCAGATATTCCTCTATCGAGGACCGCCCAACATATAAAAGGGGACGGATTATGGTTATATTTCCCCGTTCCGTAATCTCATCCATACCGGTTAGGCCGGCTGTACCTGTTCCCCTAATAAGTCTGAAAAGAAAGGTCTCTGCGTTGTCATTGGCATTGTGGGCAACGGCTATGGTTTTATACCCCAGATCCTCTGCCGCCTTTAAAAGAGCTTCATATCGCAGGTCCCTGGCCACCTCTTCCTCGGATTTTTTCCGTCCTGCTGCCGCACCTGGCACATCTACCTTTATCAGTTTAAAATCCACCGACAACTTCCGGCAAAGATCCTCAACGAATTTACCGTCCTGTTCTGACTCCCGGCCCCTTATCCCATGGTCTATATATATGCAAAACAGCTTGAAGTCCATTTCCTTTTTCAGCTCGCAGAGATTTAAAAGCAGGCAAACGGAGTCGGCGCCTCCGGATATACCTGCCACTATTTTATCTTTCTTTTTTACAAGTTCTTTTAAAAACCCACGGATCATTTCTTTCCTCCAGTGTATTATTATACATCAATAAAAACCCCGGGGGCGATATCCCTTATGAAAGTGCCTATGCGGTACTTGGGCTCTGTGAAGGTCAGACCTGTTGCCGCATAAACCCTGTCATAACAATCGACTCCGGGGCTTTTACATATATGAAATTTTTCCGTTATCAGATCAATCACTGTTCTCACGAAAAATAATCTCATTTTTATGGACCATGCCGAGCTTACTTTTCGCTATACCCTCCATGTATTCCTCTGTCTGGGTATATGCTTCGTAGTTTTTAAGTTCTTCCTGACGGTCCCTTTGAGCCGACAAGTCACTTTCCAGCTCCTTTTCCTTTTTTGCATAAGCTAAATCCGTGCGGTACAGGTTTATGAGCTGGACCGACATAACGCCGATCACAAAGACCGCTATAAGCGCCAATAGGACTCGATTTGTCTTAGATACCCTGCGCGCTTTTTTTCTTTTTTTCTTCACACCACTCATTGTTTCAGCCATTTTCCATATAAGGATATTCCACCTTTATCATTTTATCGGCACATTAAATGCCAAACTTAACCTTTTTTATAAAAAAATTACAGATATTTAAACATATCCTTCGCTTCTTCTTTTTTGGTGGTATCCCGGATATCCAAAACCTCCACCCTGACAGTCTTATTGCCAAAGGTGATCTCGATGATATCCCCCACCTTAACGCTTGTGGACGCCTTGGCTACCCTGTCATTTACCATGACCCTGCCGCTGTCGCAGGCTTCATTTGCAACTGTCCGCCTCTTGATCAGGCGCGATACCTTTAAAAATTTATCCAGCCTCATAACACCCTTTCCTTCGTTATAGCTATACAAATTATATTTTCAAAGTGGCAAAGAGCCTTCCTGCCGGTCCTTTTACCCCTAATCATTCTATTAAATAGCCCGAAAATATGCAAGAAAAAGGGTGTCCCTTACGGAGCACCCTTTAATATAAAACCAAATCAGTACAAGAATTACTTGTTTACGATATCCTTAAGAGCCTTACCGGGCTTAAACTTAGGAGCCTTGGATGCGGGGATAGTCATCTCCTCACCTGTACGAGGGTTGCGGCCTGTACGCTTAGCACGCTTGGAAACCTCGAAAGTACCAAAGCCAACTAACTGGATCTTGTTGCCCTTCTTAAGCTGCTCACCAACAACATCTGTGAAAGCCTTAAGTGCTGCCTCAGCATCCTTCTTGGAAATGTCCGCCTTTGCAGCCATAGCTGCTACTAATTCAGTCTTGTTCATAATAATATCTCCTCCTCTGGAAAATTAAATAGTAGGGATCCTGACGCACCCGCGTCAAGTACACAAATATTTATAATGGTTTTGCCTTGAAATGTCAAGGTTTTGTAACATTTTTTCGCCTATTTACGCGGTTTTTTGCTATTTTAACGAAATTTGTGGCGCAAAATAGGGAAATATTACATATTTACAAGCAGTATAAAGAGTGCATAGCCCTATTTCCCTATGAAAGAATGGGCTTGCAGCCCTCTGCCAACTCGTCCTTAGTGCGGCTTGCATCCTCCAAAGTTGCCCCTTTGGTGGTGTAGTAGATCTTGATCTTGGGCTCGGTGCCGGAAGGTCGTACTACCACGGTGGAACCATCATCAAGTCCGTATATCAAAACATTGGCCTTGGGCAGCCCTGTCTCCTCGGACTTTTCATAATCCGTAACGGAAACTATCTTTCTGCCGGCAATGTCAGCAGGCGCCTCAGCCCGAAGTCCGCTCATGATACCGGACATCTTGTCCATTCCCGAAAGTCCGGGGAATTCAAAGCTGTCAACCTTATTAAGATATCTGCCATACTCATTGTAGATCTCAGTGAGTCTCTGCTTAATTGATGAGCCTATGCTACGATAGTATGCAGCCATCTCACATATAAGCATGGAGCCTACAACCGCATCCTTGTCCCTGACATA
>JAEEGL011102760.1_pt1 | contig 15624 bp, 11 predicted proteins | sample 9134231 | NCBI WGS metagenome assembly JAEEGL01 (sample SAMN16246548, study PRJNA631951) | gut metagenome | biome: gut microbiome; feature: rumen; material: fiber-attached | host: Bos | place: Iran: Karaj | collected 2018-10
AATAACCCCCTCTTAATACAAAATAAGTGGCACTTATCATTCAGTAAGTGCCACTTGTTTTTTGTTAGATGCCTCTTATTTCTTAAGGGCGTTTTTAAGGAACTTCGGAGTATATCCCTTCTTACTCTTTGCAACCTCTTCGGGGGTGCCAGTAGAGAGGATTTGTCCTCCTTTCCTTCCTCCCTCAGGACCGATGTCAATAATCCAGTCTGCAAGTTTTATCACGTCGAGGTTGTGTTCGATGATAATGACGGTATTGCCTCTGTCTACCAGTTTCTGAAGAACATCCATCAAAATTCTGATATCCTCAAAGTGCAGACCTGTAGTAGGCTCATCGAGAATATAAAGCGTCTTGCCTGTATCTTTCTTCGCCAGTTCGGTGGCTAACTTTACGCGTTGACTCTCACCTCCAGAGAGAGTGGTGGATGACTGGCCAACCTTGATATATCCAAGACCTACATCTTGGATAGTTTTTATCTTACGTAGTATATCTGGCACATTCTCAAAGAACTCAACAGCCTGATTGATAGTCATATCCAGTACATCGGCTATCGATTTTCCCTTATAACGTACCTCGAGAGTCTCGCGATTATACCTCTTTCCGTGACATTCTTCACAAGGTACCTGGATATCAGGCAGGAAGTTCATCTCTATCGTCTTATATCCGTTTCCTCCACAGGTCTCGCATCGTCCTCCCTTGACATTGAAGGAGAATCGCCCGGGCTTATATCCTCGTATCTTTGCTTCAGGAAGATTCACAAACAGAGAACGGATATCTGAAAAGACCCCTGTATATGTGGCTGGATTACTTCGTGGAGTACGGCCTATAGGCGACTGATCCACATTTACCACCTTATCTATATTGTTAAGGCCTTCGATACTCTCGTAGGGCATTGGCTTCTTCAGTGAACGATAGAAATGCTGTGATAGTATTGGCTGAAGGGTCTCGTTGATAAGTGTGGATTTGCCGGAGCCTGATACACCTGTAACTACAATGAGTTTTCCAAGCGGGAACTCAACATCGACGTGTTTGAGATTATTTCCTGTGCAGCCTTTGAGGATAAGACTCTTACCATTGCCATCGCGACGTTTCTCCGGAATGGCGATCTGTTGCATGCCATTAAGATACTGAGCTGTAAGAGTCCCTGTCTTCAGCATCTCCTTGGGAGTGCCTTGGAACACCACCTCTCCACCTTTTCTCCCAGCCTTGGGACCGATATCCACTATATAATCTGCTTCACGCATCATATCTTCATCATGTTCCACCACGATAACGGTATTTCCAAGGTCTCGCAGTTCTTTCAAAGAATGGATAAGTCGCTCGTTATCTCTCTGATGTAGACCTATCGAAGGCTCGTCGAGGATATACAGCACATTCACAAGCTGTGATCCTATCTGTGTCGCCAGACGTATTCTCTGGCTCTCACCACCAGAGAGACTGGCAGACTGTCGGTTAAGGGCCAGATAATCTAAGCCCACCTCAAGCAGGAAGTCAAGTCGTGTACGTATCTCCTTTAGGATTTCGTGTGCTATCTGTTGTTGCTGATGATTCAGATGTTCCTCCACATGTTCAAGCCACTCACGGAGCTCGGAGATATCCATATTACCCAGCTCAGAGATATTCTTGTCCCATATCTTATACGACAATGCCTCACGGTTAAGCCTCTGTCCGTGACACTCAGGACACTCGCATTCTGCCAGGAACTGATCTGCCCATTTCTGCCCAGATGCAGATTCATCGTTCTCCATCACGTTGCGCAGATATTTTACGACACCATTATATGCAACAAAATAGTCACTCGACGTATGAACCACTTCCTTGTCGATGCGTACATCTTTAAGAGAACCGTAGAGTACCTCCTGCAAAGCATCGTCTGGTATCTCTTTTATTGGTGTCTTCAGTTCACAATCGTGTTTCTTAAGTATTGCATCTATCTGCCAGAAAATCATCTGGTTTTTATATTTCCCAAGAGGAACGATACCCCCCTCGTAGATACTCAGCTCCTTATCAGGAATAACCTTACCGAGATCTATCTGGTTGATTATTCCAAGTCCTTTACAATGAGGACAGGCTCCTTGAGGTGAGTTGAAAGAGAAATTGTTCGGAGCAGGATCGCTGTAACTTATACCTGTGGTAGGACACATCAGTCTCTTTGAGAAATGCTTTATATCACCAGTGTCTTTGTCTAGTATCATTATCAGACCCTCGCCTTGTTTCATCGCAATAGAGACGGATTTCTTAAGTCTGTCCTCATCCTTTGAGGATACTGCGAGTTTGTCGATGACAACTTCTATATTATGGTTCTTATAGCGGTCTACCTTCATTCCTCTTACAATCTCCAGCATCTCTCCGTCGACTCGGATATTAAGGTACCCCTTCTTACGCATTGCCTCAAAAAGTTCGCGATAGTGGCCTTTTCTGCTCCTGACGATAGGGGCAAGGATAAAGATCTTCTTACCCTCATAGTCATGCAGGATCATATCCAGAACCTTCTCCTCGGTGTATTTCACCATCTCTTCACCGGTATGATAGCTATACGCCTTTCCTGCTCTGGCAAAGAGAAGACGCATATAGTCATAGATCTCCGTCGTGGTACCTACCGTAGAACGGGGATTCTTGTTGGTGGTCTTCTGTTCGATACTGATTACCGGTGAGAGACCTGTTATCTTATCCACATCAGGACGTTCCATCCCTCCAAGGAAGTTTCTTGCGTAGGCAGAGAATGTTTCAATATATCTTCTCTGTCCCTCTGCAAAGATAGTGTCAAAGGCCAATGATGACTTCCCAGAACCGCTAAGTCCTGTAATTACTGCCAATGAGTTGCGCGGTATCTCTACATCCACATTTTTCAGATTGTGGACTCTTGCACCATATACGTATATCTTCTTGTCCAGGCTCTCCATGTCAGTTGTTTAGTGTTGTCCCTTCTGTGATTCCCCTGAGCAGGTTCACGTCCTTGCGGATATTATATTCTCTTCCGTCGGCACCCTTGGCCTTTACTAATATAAAATATGTACCTTCCCTGACTTCCTTGCCATTATATGTCCCGTCCCAGCCTTCTGCATTGGGATCTGTCCACTCATATAGCTTCTGTCCCCAACGGTTGAAGATATATGCATGAAACTCCACAATACTCTGACACTCCTTCGGCTTGAATGTAGGATTCTTGTCATCACCATTTGGCGAGAATGCATTGGGGAATGTCAGCTTGCTCTCACTGATAGTTACTTTTATTGTGTATGGCTCGAGTTGATTGCCATCGCTGTTAAGTTTTACAATGAGCGTTACTATTGTTGTCCCTGATTCCGTGAATGTAAACTGTGTATCCTCTTCATAGCGTACCATTCGTTCCTTTTCTTCTCCTTCTTTCCGGAAGTGCCACTCATATACGGGTGACAGTCCATCCATATTTGTAGGGTTGGCATGGAAAGTAACATCAAGTGGGGCCTGTCCGGCAATGTCCGTCGAACTCTCTGTCTCTACACCATCATCGTTGATATATATAGCTGAAGGGTTAACATCTTGTGCAAACCCTGATAATGGTAAATAAAAAGCCAAACATAGCAGTATTATCCTATTTATTTTCATTTTATAATGAATTAATGTGCAAAGATACGAAAAAAATGATAAATGATAAATGATAAATGATATTTATTTTGTAATTTTGCATCGTAATTCGCAAATAGAAGTGTTTTATGACGAGATTTTTGAGATGTTTCCTGTTGTTGGTTGCATTTTCCTTTGCTGTTGATACCATGGCTCAGGTATCCTCTGACGATGTTCGCCAGCGTGCTATCCGTGTGGGAGTAATGTTGCCACTTCATAATATAAATGGCGATGGTAAACGTATGATTGAATACTATCGTGGTATTCTTATGGCATGTGACAGCCTAAAGCAGAGTGGTATATCTGTGGATATCCGTGCGTGGAATATGGCAGAGGATGCTGATATCATTCAGATACTTCATGAAAAGGATGCTGCCAGATGCGACATTATCTTTGGCCCTCTCTATTCCAAACAGATGCAGGCGATGTCTGATTTCGTGCAGAGAAATGATATCCGTCTGGTGATACCTTTCTCTATCAACGCCCCACAGTTGCTGACAAATCCCAACATTTTCCAAATATGGCAGTCGCCAACGAATGTAACTAATTCCAGCATCGATCGTTATCTTGAGAATTTCAAGGATTATCACCCGGTATTCATCGACTGTAACGATTCTACCAGCAAGAAGTTCCCATTTACCTCAGGTCTTCGTCGCCAATTGGATAATCGTGGCATAGTATATAATATCACCAACCTGAAGTCGAGCGAGGAACAATTCTCAAAGGCATTCAGCCGCACTCAGAAGAATATCGTGATTCTGAATACAGGCCGTTCTCAGGAGTTGGGAGTTGCTTTTGCGAAGCTCAATGGTCTGTTGCTTAAGGAACCAACTCTCGAGATATCAATGTTCGGCTATACCGAGTGGTTGTCGTATACCCGCACACATCTCGAGAACTTCTATAAGTATAATACTTATATCCCATCTGCGTTCCATTATAATCCTCTGACACCTCAGACACAGCGGCTTGAACAGAAATACCGTTGGAACTTTCATTCCGATATGCAACACGCATTGCCTCGTTTTGCTTTGACAGGTTTCGATCATGCGTTTTTCTTCCTTAAGGGACTGCATAAGTACGGAAAGTCGTTTAATGGAGCAGCTGGCATGTTTGGATATCCTCCGGTGCAGACACCCTTGATGTTTGAACGTTTGGGTAATGGTGGTTTTCAGAACCGTAGTGTGTCCTTAGTGCATTACACTACAGACCATCGGATGGAAATGATAAGGTAATTTTGAATTAAGAAAAAGAGTGATAGGATACAATAAAATAATAAGGGGGGTAAAGTGTAATTGGATAATGAGAGTGCTTTTGACAGCACTATTCACTATTCACTATTCGCTATTAACTTCATATGCACAGGTTGGCGAGTATCGTAGTGATCTTGCCATTGGAGGAAGTGCCGGTTACACAATGAGCAATATTGCCTTTGTTCCGAAGGTACCACAGGACATGCTTGGTGGTATGACCTTTGGTCTTACGGCACGTTATACCTGCGAGAAATACTTCAGTAGCATCTGTGCCGTTGTGGGTGAGTTGAACTATGCTCAGATAGGTTGGAAGGAACGTATCTGGGGTATGGATGATCAACCTGTGGTTATGCATAACGATGAGACTCAGACCTTACAGTATTCACGTAAGCTTACCTATATTCAGATGCCGTTTCTGGCTCGTCTGGGTTGGGGAAGGGAGCGCAGCGGCATGCAGTTCTTTTTCCAGGTAGGTCCACAGGTTGGTGTCTGTATCGGAGAGACTACAGAGTCAAACTTCGATGTCCATGATCCTGCTTTCGACCCTGCAATTAAAGATGGATATTTCGGTCCTAACTATAAGTATTCTTCTAAGCGTGCCTCTCATGTGGTGGCTCAGGACACGATGGCAGTAGAGAACAAGATAGACTATGGAATCGCTGTCGGCGCAGGTCTTGAGTGGAGCAACCGCCATCTTGGCCATTTCATTATCGAGGGCCGATATTATTACGGTTTGGGAAATATCTACGGAGCTACTAAGCGTGACTATTTTGCACGCTCTAACTTCGGAAATATTGTGGTTAAGTTCACATACCTCTTCGATATTATCAGAACAAAAAATTCTAAAATTAAATAATTATGTTTGAAGGTCAACCTAAAGGATTATTTGCGTTGGCATTAGCCAACACAGGTGAGCGTTTCGGATATTACACGATGCTTGCCGTTTTTGCATTGTTTTTGAGAGCTAACTATGGTTTGGATGCAGGCTGGGCTGGAGAGATCTACAGCGATTTCCTGATGTTGGTGTATTTCCTGCCTATTGTAGGTGGATGGCTGGCAGACCGTTTCGGCTTTGGTCGTATGGTTACCATCGGTATCCTTATCATGTTTGCTGGTTATCTGCTACTGTCAATCCCTCTTGGTGGCGACACATTTGCACTTGTAGTGATGTTGGCAGCACTTGTATTGATTGGCTTCGGAACAGGTCTGTTTAAGGGTAACCTACAGGTGATGGTAGGCGATCTTTACAATGATCCACAGTATGCTAACAAACGCGATGCCGGTTTCTCGCTGTTCTACATGGCTATCAATATCGGTGCTCTTTTCGCTCCTACAGCAGCCGTTCGTATTATGGAGTGGTCTCAGCAGAATCTAGGAACAAGCGTTAATGACAGTTACCATTTCGCATTTGCCATCGCTTGTGCTTCTCTGATCCTTTCGATAGCTATTTATTACATCTTCCGTGGGACATTCCGTCATGTTGAAGGTGGAAAGGGTAAGGCAGACAAATCTCAGGCTGCAAGCACAGAACCGGAGCTGACAAAGGAAGAGACAACTCAACGTGTTGTTGCTCTGTGTCTGGTATTCGCTGTGGTTATCTTCTTCTGGATGGCATTCCATCAGAATGGCCTTTCGCTGACTTACTTCGCTGATGAGTTCACTGCAAAGTCGGCTACTGGTACAGATACTATGCCATTTGATGTTATCAACCTCGTGATGATTATCTTTATTGTCTATGCAGGCTTCTCTCTCTTCCAGAGTAAGACTTCTAAGGGTAAGGGTATCTCTGCTGCCATTATCTTGGTAGCTCTTGGCATTCTGGGATATAAATATACACAGGCTACAGGTGAGGTTGCTATCTCTGCTCCTATCTTCCAGCAGTTTAACCCATTCTATGTTGTTGCCCTGACACCTGTTTCGATGGCAATCTTCGCATCTCTGGCTTCTAAGGGCAAGGAACCGACACCTCCACGTAAGATCGCTTATGGTATGTTGGTGGCAGCTTCGGCATTTATTGTGATGATGTTGGCTTCTCAGGGTTTGATGACACCAAATGAGCAGAAGGCAGCTGGTGATGCTGCATCGTTCGTATCACCTTACTGGCTGATAGGTACTTATCTTATTCTTACTTTTGGTGAGCTGTTGCTAAGCCCAATGGGTATCTCATTCGTATCAAAGGTGGCTCCTCCAAAACTGAAGGGTTTGATGATGGGTGGATGGTTTGTTTCTACCGCCATCGGTAACAAACTTGTAGGTGTAGGTGGTTATCTTTGGGGTGATATCCCATTGACCATAGTATGGGGCGTGTTCATCGCAGTCTGCGTGGTAGCTGCTATCTTCATGTTCGCAATGATGAAGCGCTTGGAGAAAGTCTGCTAAAGAGTAAAGGATAATAAAAAAATGATAAATGATAAACTTATGCCAAAACTCCGCTGGAGATGGGTGATAGGTTTATCATTTATCTTTTTTCATATTTCAATAGCAGAATCACAGCAATTGACTTTTGTGGAACTCAATTGCGAAAATCTCTTTGATTATCAAGATGATGAGGGAAAGGATGATTCCGAATACCTGCCTGAGGCTACCCGTCATTGGACAAAGAAACGCTATTGGCAGAAACTGAATAACATCTCTAAATCGTTGCTCTCTTGTAGCGAGGAAGGAATTCCCGATTTGATAGCACTATGTGAGGTCGAGAATGATTCTGTTCTCCATGATCTTACGAAGCGTTCTCTGCTGAGGAATGCGGGATATGAGTATATTATGACATCATCTCCCGATTTACGAGGTATAGATGTGGCACTGCTGTATTCGCCATTCTCTTTCAAACCTGTTAAGAGCTGTTTTCTCCGCGTTGACCCCATAAGTAGTATGCGTCCTACACGAGATATTCTCTATGTCTCAGGTCAGGTTATCTCCGGTGATACTCTCCATGTATTCGTGGTTCATTTCCCCAGTCGCTTCGGAGGAGAAAGATACTCACGTCCTTTCCGTAAGGTAGTTGCTGATCGCTTATGTCATTCTCTGGATTCAATACAGAGGCTTAACCCTGACGCAAGAATTCTTATTGCAGGTGATTTCAATGATTCTCATGATAGTCCTGCACTAAAACAGATCTATAGCCATAATATCCAGAATTTGACTAAGGATGCACGTGGTCTTCATGGTGTCAAGGGTACTTATCGTTATCAAGGTGAGTGGGACAGTATCGACCATATCCTTTCCTCTCACGCGTTATATAATAAGGTGGATACCGCCTTCGTCCATTCTCCTCTATTTCTCCTTGAAGAAGAAAAACTTTATGGGGGTTATCGCCCTCGTCGCACCTATATAGGCATGCGTCACCAGTCGGGTTTTAGTGATCACCTTCCTCTTGTTGTACGCCTGAATCTCTGATTTACTTACGGATATTTGGGAGTTGCAGACCATAGCCTTTGCGACGGTCTACGTACCACATGGCAATAGCGGTGAGTGCTGCACCTAATGCTGTAAAGCCAAAGATAAGCATCGAAGATGTGTAGGAAGGATCGACCTCGTTCGCACGACCTACAAACATAGGGATGATAGCCCGTCCGAAATTTTGGATGAAGAAGATCATTGAATATGCTGTGCCGAGGCATTTCAAAGGTATTATCTTTGGTACACATGGCCAGAGGGCTGCAGGAGCCAGGGAATATCCTATGCTTAATAATACCATGAGAGCGATGGCAATAGTACTACTATGCATTGGCATAGAGAAACAGAAATGAACGGCGGTGAGCATCAGAGCACCTGTAATAACCAGAGTGACACCCTTGCCAAAACGGTCATAAACAAGACCAAAGAGTGGGGTCATCAGGATGGTACCAAATGGCGCTATCGATGAGAAGAAACCTGCGATGTCAGGATCTACACCGTATTTCATTACCATCAGTTTAGTAGAGAACTTCAGAAATGGAGATACTGCGGAATAGAAAAGTACACAGAATAATGTGATTAGCCAGAATCCAGGATTTCTCAGCGTCACTAAGATATCAGATAGCCTGAACTCCTCTGATGAATCTTCTGCCTCCCTAGAATCCCTAGAGTCCCTAGATTCCATAGGATTTCCTATATCTCCAGCTTGCCTTGAATCATCCAGCCGCCTATCCATAACACAAAATACCAGAAATGACAATAGCCCTATGATAAGAAATGAAAGACTTACCAATAATGGCGTGGATAGTGTGAAATGGCGTGCTATTGGGGCGGAGATACTTAAGGCTGCGGCTGTTCCAAGACGAGCCATCGCCAACTGTATTCCCATTGCAAGAGCCAGTTCGTGACCTGTAAACCAGCGTACCATCGATTTGGAGACGGTGATACCGGTCATTTCGTAACCTACACCAAAGATTGCAAATCCAAGTGAGGCAACAGCTGCTGATGCTGGTAATTGAGAATTGAGGATGGAGAATTGTGACTCACCAAAGTCGGTAGTTACGGCATAGTATTTTATTAGAGTGCCGAGAACCATCAATGAACATGCGAGGACTCCCGTAAAACGTATGCCCATCTTGTCGAGGATCAGTCCTGAGAAGAAGAGCATCAGCAGGAATACGTTGATAAAACTACCTGCCCCAGAGAAGAAACCATAGTTAGATGGTGTCCATCCGAGACCACCTTCAGAACGAGGCATCTCAAGCAATGTCTCCAGAGGTGACATCACATCATTGACAAAGTAACCCATCATCATGGCCGTAGCCACGATGATGAGTACTGTCCATCTTGCTATAGGGGAGTCATTGAGCCGCATGGCTTACTCTGTTATATTCGGAAGTTCAAGACCGATGCCCTTCTTCTTGTCTACTACCTTCAGCACGAATCCGAGGATGAGGGCTGCCACACCAAGACAGGCGAGCATCACCAGAGGAGCGGTATAGTCGAACTGTGTAGGATCAGTAACACCAGGATTGGTGGCGTCGAGCACCTTACCGATAAGCAGTGGGAATAGCCACAGACCTATGTTCTGAATCCAGAAGATAAGGGCATATGCAGAACCGATAACCTTTGCATCAACAAGCTTTGGTACTGATGGCCAGAGAGAGGCAGGTACCAGTGAGAAAGAAGCTCCAAGAACGAGGATTGTAGTGTATGCGATAATGATGCCACCTACAGGACTATCCTTGAATGCTGGCAGAACAAATGCGAAGGTGAGATGGCATGCAATCAGAAGGATTGAACCAAGGACGAGCATTGAGGCTGCCTTACCATGATGGTCGAGATAACTGCCGAGGATAGGAGTGATAAGCACTGCGAGGAGTGGGAACACAGCAAAGATAGACTCTGCAGACTGACGCATATAACCCATATAACAATAGGTGATAAGAGCTATGATAGAAAGTCCCAGCAGACCGAACTTCAAATTAGCTTTCTTCTGGAAGTTGCTTGCAAAACCTGCTGCAGCGACAATCAGCATGATAACATACTGAACGATAGTTACCGACGATGATGACCAGAAAGAGTCGGCATCAGGAGCTGTAAGTGTAAGGTTGCACTGGAGCATGTTTACGGCATATTTCTGGAATGGGAAGATAGCAGAGTAATAAAGTACGCAGAGTAGGGCTACAATCCAAAAACCGCTGTCGCTGAGGATCTTACCAATATCAGATATCTTAAATGGATCGTCTTTCTCCTCTGCTTCACCAGTCTGAGCGTCGAGCTTCCGATCCATGAAGAAGTATACGATTGTCATAATGAGAGCGATACACATCAGTACCACACCGAAGGCTACACTACGGCTGACACTTACCTCACCGCCAAGACGTGCAAAGAATGGTGAAAATATCATACAGGTGGCTACGCCGAGACGAGCCAGTGCCATCTCAGAACCCATGGCCAGTGCCATCTCGTGACCTTTAAACCACTTAACGATTCCTCTTGATACAGTGATACCGGCCATCTCACAACCGCATCCGAAGATCATGAATCCGCATGCTGCGAACTTTGCTGATGCTGGCATGCCCTCATAGAACGGACTTACACCTAATTCGTCGAATATGGGGATGTAGTTAAGGTTGTTGTTAAACCAAGTCTCGAGTCCGCTCCCGATGAAGCTGTCGCTGACGGCATACCATTTAACACAGGCTCCAACGAGCATCACTGCTGCTGAGAGAACGGCAGTGAACCGTACACCCATTTTGTCGAGGATGATACCTGCAAAAATCAGGAAAAATACGAACACGTTAAGGAATACCTCAGACCCCTGCATGGTACCGAATGCTGTAGAGTCCCATCCGCGGGTCTCTTGCATCAAATCCTTGATAGGGGAGAGGATATCCATGAAGATGTAACTGCAGAACATCGCCAGGGCGAGAAGCAGCAAAGCGGTCCACCGCATACCGGCTGAATCGCGCAAAGTTTTCTGAATTGCTTGTGACATTACTTTTCTTTTTTTGATTGCAAATTTGGGTGCAAAGTTACTAAATTTAATTGAAACTCCGTTACTTTGTATAGAAAATCTATTCCGTACTGATTTTTCGAGCCTATTTAATCTTTTTTAACTGCTAGGAATGGCCGCTAGTCTGAGATTTTTCATAAATTTGCACGGTAATATATGCGTTGATGGCTACGGAAGCCATTAGTAGAGAAAGTAGATGACAGACGTTATACTATCAAGTTTCATCAGTTTGTTTGCCTTATTTGGCAAAGAAGAACAGGTGGATGAGGCGCGGGCAAAACAGATGCTCGTGAATTATCTCCGTCGACATTTTGGTGTGAGAAACACTGATGTTTATATCGATCTCTATGATGATATGCGGATGGCGTACGATATGGCCGACAATATTGATAGTCGCCAGACTGTAACCACTATCTGCAATGGTCTTCAGGGTGAGATAAGGTCTAAGGAGAAGTCACTTCTTCTGTTACGTCTTATGGAGTTCTGCGGGTATAGCGAGGAACGCGATAACGTGATCTTCAGGACTATGGCAGAGTGTTTCGGCATCTCTGATGATAAATACCAGGATTTCAGTGATTTCGTAAGTAATAAGAGTACTGACAGGGTAATGATCCATAAACTGGATAACACCGATGGGGAGATAAGGACTCTTCTTAATCCTCTGACAGGCGACCTTCTATTTACCTATTTAGGTAATGATGAAGTACTCTTCAACGATGTTCCTGTGCTTCCAGGTGCCTATCAGGTGTGGTTGCAGAGCAGTGTCCTGAAGACAAAGAAAGACAAACCTCTCTATTATTCTACTATCATCGATGCGTATAACAGAGCCAATGGTCAGATAGTATCATCGCAGAATACTATAGAGTTCTGTGGTAGGGATATTAATTTCCGATTCCCCAACAGTGATAATGGTATGCATGACCTGAGTTTTACCTTGCGTAGCTACGAACTGTTGGCTATCATGGGAGGCTCTGGAACGGGCAAGACTACTCTGTTATCATTGCTAAACGGTACTCTCAAACCTCAGCAGGGTACAATTACCATCAACGGACACGATATCTCAGAACCAGCTGCAAAAGATCTGATTGGATTCGTACCTCAGGACGATCTCCTGATAGAGGAACTGACAGTATACGAGAACCTTTGGTTTACTGCAAAACTCTGTTTTGAAGGCATGGCCGACGAGGAGATCGACAAGAGGGTAATGAATACTCTCAAAGTGTTGGGTCTCGATGCTGCTAAGGATCTGAAGGTGGGATCTGCCATTAACAAGTTTATCTCCGGAGGTCAGCGCAAACGACTGAATATCGCACTTGAGCTTATCCGTGAACCGGCTGTGCTCTTCCTCGATGAACCGACATCAGGTCTGTCATCTGCTGATACTGAAACGGTTATCAACCTTTTGAAGGAGCAGACGATGAAGGGTAAGCTGATAATCGTAAATATTCATCAGCCGTCGAGTGATGTTTATAAACTCTTCGACCGTCTGTGGCTTTTGGATAAGGGAGGATACCCTGTGTTTGATGGTAATCCTATCGACGCCATTACATATTTTAAGGATAAAGCCAACTATGCCGATGCAGAGACGAGTGCATGTCCTACATGTGGTAACGTGAATCCTGAGATAGTACTTAATATCATCGACGAAAAGGCCCTTAACAGCAGTGGTGAGGTATCTGATGAGAGAAAGACAACTCCTAAGGAATGGCATGAACTGTATCTCAGCAATCGTGAAGAGTTTGATGTTCCAGCGGAGAGCGACGTTCCTCATTCAGACCAGAAGAAACCTGGTGCATTGAAGCAGTTTATGATATACCTGCATCGTAACATTAAGACAAAGATTACTAATGTTCAGTGGTTGTGTATCGCATTGCTTGAGGCTCCTGTGCTGGCATTTATCTGTTCTCTGCTCACACGTTATGCCCCACCTGAAGGATATACCGTGATGGACAATAAGAATCTGGTTAGCTACTTCTTCATGTCGGTAATCGTTGCTACCTTTATCGGTATGAGTGGAAGTGCAGAAGAGATAATCAAGGATCGTGCCCTTCTGAAGCGTGAGAAGTTCCTACATCTGTCTTATAGCAGTTATATATGGTCGAAGATTGTTTTCACAGCAGGCATGTCGCTCATACAGACATTATTGTTTATCCTTGTGGGTAACTTCATCATGGGACTCCACGGATTGTTCTTCGTTTGGTGGCTGATACTTTTTGTTACAGCACTACTGTCGAACCTGATTGGTCTTCTGTTGTCAAAGACCCTCAACTCTGTTGTTGCTATATATATAAGTATACCTCTGTTACTTATCCCACAGATTCTCCTGTGTGGTCTGGTAGTAGACTTCTCTGACCTTACGCCAAACAGCAAGACAGGTAATGTGCCTGTTATAGGAGATGTGATACCTTCACGCTGGGCTTATGAGGCTCTGGCGGTGACATCGTTCACGGATAATCTCTACGAGAAACCATTCTTCGAACTCGATAAACAGAAATATGAGACGCTCTATTATAACATGGGATTCCTGTATGAGCTCGAATCACAACTGGAGACAATGAAAGATGAAGAGCGTAAAGGCAAGGAGGTTAATCCTGATCATATGAGGACAATCCGTGAGAATCTGCCAATACTCACAGAATATTGTGGAATGCAGTCATATCAGGGTGATTACACATATGACTCATTGAAGAAATATATGAAGGATGCTGAGGATGTACTGTCGAAGAAGAGCAATAAGGTAACCCTTGAGGCTGATGCTAAGATGTCGGCATTGATTCGTGAAATAGGTAAGGATGCTGTGCTGCAGATAAAACGCGACAATTTCAATATACGTCTGGAAGATTTCGTCATTGGCGGAGGAAACAGTCGTACCCTAAGCGTTGTCGACGGAGCTATTGTTCCACGTTCTGCATTTGTATACCTTACTCCACAGAGCAAGATAGGACGAGCACCTTTCTACAGCAGTGAGAAGGTTCTTGGCACATGGCATATCAAGACACTATGGTTCAACATGGGTGTGATGATGCTGATGTGTATATTGGTAGCTTTTATTTTATTTTCAAATTATAACTTTAACATCAAATTAAAAAAATGAAAAAATTATCAGTTTTTGCAATCGCAATGGCAGCTATGGTATTTGCTGCATGCGGAGGTAACAAGAGTGCACAGAACACAGAAAGTGCAGATTCTCTGAAGAGTTTCGAACAGGAGCAGATTGAGGCAAGCATTAAGATGCAGCTCGACAGTATCGCTTCTGAGGTTGGTAAGTTGAAGCTGACTTCTATCTTCCAGAAGGACGCTGAGGGTGGCCTGAAGCTTACAAAGGAGGAGATGCAGGTTAAGCCAGAGTATCTGTTAGCAGCTTCTGTTGCTGAGAACGCTACCACACTGGCAGAGAAATATCGTATGATCAGTGCTCTCGATATCGACAAGAGAACTGCTGCTCTTTATGAGATGCCTGTTGACGAATACACAGCAGCTATCAACAAGCTCGCTGCCGACATCAACGATCCTTCATTCAAGATTCTCGAGGATGGTGCTTCTGTTGCTGAGACCACAGAGGACCTTTACAATGAGATGAGCAAGAACGGTCGTATCAATTACTTCTGGCAGATGGCTTCTGCTTCACTCGTTGAGCAGCTCTATGTTGTAAGTCAGAACTCAGACAAGTTCTTGAGCGTTATTGATGATGAGGCTGCTGCTAACATCTCTTTCCGTGTTGTTCTTGTTCTCGATGGTGTTAAGCGCCTCTCTGAGTACGATCCTGAGATTAAGGTCGTTGGTGATGCTCTTGCTCCTCTGGATGTCCTGAATGCAATGACAGTTGATGAGCTGAAGTCTCAGATTGCTGATGCAAAGGATAAGATTGAGGCTGCTCGTGCTGCCCTGATTAAGTAAGTATCATTTGCTTTAAAATAAAAACTGGCACCTCAGCTGAGGTGCCAGTTTTTATTTTAACCATCTGTCAAGCCAGTTGAAGAATGTGCGTTGCCAGAGTACTCCGTTCTGAGGTTTCAGTACCCAGTGGTTCTCATCTGGGAAGATGAGCAGTTCTGCTGGGATTCCTTTCATACGGGCTGCATTGAATGCCGACATTCCCTGGGTGTAGTTGATGCGATAGTCCTTCTCTCCGTGGATGCAGAGGATAGGAGTATCCCAGTTCTCAACATACTTGTGTGGTGAGTCGTGGTAGGTCTTCTTCGCATTTGGCAACTGTGGACGATGCCAGTAAGCCTCATCGTACTCCCAGTTGGAGAACCAGTTCTCCTCTGTCTCAAGATACATCGCAGCAAGGTTAAAGGCTCCGTCATGAGAGATGAATGCCTTGAAACGCTTCTCGTGATGACCTGCGA
>JAEEGL012454367.1_pt1 | contig 15624 bp, 18 predicted proteins | sample 9134231 | NCBI WGS metagenome assembly JAEEGL01 (sample SAMN16246548, study PRJNA631951) | gut metagenome | biome: gut microbiome; feature: rumen; material: fiber-attached | host: Bos | place: Iran: Karaj | collected 2018-10
CTGGATGTACTGCAGCCCTACCTGGAGGATCCGGAGATCACGGAGATCATGGTCAATGGACCGGATCACATCTTCATCGAAAAAGATGGCCGCCTGTATCGGACCGAAACGGTGTTCGAATCCGTGACCCGGCTGGAAGATGTGATTCAGCAGATCGTAGGCACGGTGAACCGTACCGTCAACGAGTCCAATCCTATCGTGGATGCGCGTCTGACAGACGGTTCCCGTGTCAATGCGGTCCTGCCGCCGGTGGCCTTGAATGGTCCGATCCTGACGATCCGCAAATTCCGGGAGGATCCGATCACGATGGATGAACTGATCGCCTGGGGTACCTTGACACAGGAAGCAGCGGAGTTTCTGAAGGAACGTGTCCGAGAACGATATAATATCTTCATTTGTGGAGGTACTGCTTCAGGAAAAACGACGTTCCTGAATATTCTGTCAGGTTTTATCCCTAAGGAAGAGCGGATCATTACGATCGAGGATGCGGCTGAACTTAAACTGACAGGCCTTGAAAATCTGGTAACGTTGGAAACAAGGAAAGCAGGGGTCGAAGGTAAGGGCGAGATCACGATCCGTGATCTGATCCGTACCAGTCTGCGCATGCGGCCTAACAGGATCATCGTGGGAGAGATCCGAGGTGCGGAGGCTATTGATATGCTGCAGGCTATGAATACCGGGCATGATGGCTCCTTGAGCACCGGACATGCCAATTCCTGCGCAGACATGATCTCTCGTATCGAAAGCATGGTCCTGCAGGGTGCTTTGTTTCCGATTGAAGCGATCCGGGCACAGATCGCTTCCGCCATCGACCTGATGGTCTATCTGACGCACAGGCCGGACGGTAGAAGGCAATTGACGGAGATCGTACAGTTGGAAGGTATGCAGGAAGGCCATGTCGTCATGGAGCCGCTGTTTGTAAGAAAGGAGGAACAACTGATCCGAACCGCGCATGAAGTCAAAATCAAACAGAAATAGAATCCGGATCCGGTATCGACTGACCTGGAAGGATTGGTTGCTGTATGGTACCGTGGGAGCCTTTTTCTGCGCCTTGATCCTGGCTGTATTTTATGGAGAGCTGATGATCTCAGCTATTGGGGCGGTCCCGGCCGCTGTCCTGTATCCGCTGTACAAAAGAAAGGATCTTAAAGAACGGAAAAAGCAAAAGGTCCTTTGGGAATTCAAAGAGAACTTGTATGCTTTGTCTACAGCACTTCGTGCTGGCCAGTCTTTGGAGAGTGCTTTCGAGACGATGACACAGGATATGGATACAGAGATCTATCGGATCTTGACGCCGGTATACCAAAGCATGGTGGCGCAGATGAAACTGCATCGGCGTCTGGAGGATCTGCTTTTGGAATTTGCTATGGAATCTGAAGCCGATGATATCCAAAGCTTTGCGGAGATCATTGCAGTCGCAAAACGCACACGAGGTGATATGACACAAGTCATAGAAAACACAGCGCAGCTTTTGCAGGAAAAGATCGAGATCCGACAGGAGCTGGAAGTCCTGCTGGCCAGAAAAAAGACGGAGCAGCGTATCATGAATCTGATGCCGCTGCTGGTCATTGGTATGTTGGCAACACTATCGCCTGATTATGTCCGGCCTTTGTATGTGACCCTGCAAGGCCGGGTGATCATGACGATCTGCCTGCTGTTGGCGATGGCCAGTATCCTGGTGGCGAAGCATATGGCGGATATTGCCTTATAGGAGGGATTTATGCGCATCTGGATCGGAATCATACTGGTGGGATGGTGCAGCTTGTTCCTCATGTGGATCTGTGGCAGGCCGAAAAGCTTGCCACAACTGATCGCCGCGGCTGGCTTATTCCTACCGGGCAGATATGTTCGCAGACAGGCGGTTCGTGTACAGTCAGAAAAGGCGTGGACTTTGTTCGAAGAGCAGGAGTCGGAAGAGGCAGTGCGATCCTATGTGCGATTCTGGTGGGGATTATGGTATTGCGGCATGGTCGTCGCTGCGACCATATGCTTCGGTGCCATGCGCCTGGAGCGGCTGCAGCCTGAAACGACAGAGACCGTATCTTTGGCTCGGCCAGAATTCGGTGCTGAAGACAGGAATGTCGTAATGGAACTGGAGGCAAAGGACGGAAACGATCGGATACAGGATACAGTCCGCATCCATATCCCTTCCAAAGCCCCATCGGAAGCTGAGATCAAAAGGATCATGGATGCTGCGGAAGGGCGAGTGCGGCAGTATTTCGACACAGAATATCTGCAGCGGGAGACTTGGCCAAAGGACGGGACATCAGTGCAGATCCTTTGCTTTCCAGAAGATCTTTCCTGGATCGATGCCCATGGAACGATCCTCTGGGAGCAGATCAAAGCATCTGTGGATACACAGATCCGTGTCTTATTATCTGCTTATGGGAAAGAGCGGGCATTTGAGATACGGTTGCATATCGATCCGAAGCTGGAAACACTGGATGAAAAAGTCTCGCATATGCTGGAGCGGATGGAGGATGGCGCGTATGTGACCGAAGATGCACTATCGCTTCCAGCGGAAGACAGGGACGGAGTTCGTTATACCTGGAAGCCGGTGGAGCAAAGACAGCCTACGGATCCGAAAATGTATTATGTATGGGTGGGTCTATTGCCATTCTTGCCGATCGTTTTATATCGGTACAAGATCCGGCAGAAGACTGTGGAGCGGAGGCAAAGGATCTATCGCAGTTATCCGGACATGCTCAACCAGTTCATGATCCTGCTTGGTTCAGGTATGAGCATCATGAAAGCATGGGAGAAGATGGATGCCGATTACCGGAGCAAGAAGAAAAGGGATCACATACAGGATCCTTTATACGAAGAGATGCTGAGAGCAGAAAACAGGATGCGTACCGGCTATTCCTTTGGCGAGGCGGTCCGGCTTATGGCGGAGCATCTGAAGATCCGGGAGATCCGTCAATTTGCATCGATCCTTGCCGCCAGTTGGAAACGAGGCGATGAGCATGTGCTGCTGCACTTGAAGGATCTGCATGACCGCTCCTGGGAGATCCGAAAGAATCAGGCCAGGAAAGCCTCGGAAGAAGCAGATACCAAGCTGCTGCTTCCTTTGATGATGATGTTGATCGTGGTGATAATCATCGTATTGAGCCCGGCGCTGATGACGATGACAGTTTAGTTGGGAGGAAAATAATGATGGCTATATGTTCGATGTTTCTAGACCGGATCCGCACCTGGTGCGAGGATCAGGATGGATTTGGAACACTGGAATTGGTGCTTTTGGTCTGTGTGCTGATCGCACTGGCGCTTTTGTTCAAGAATACGATCGTATCTTTTGTCAGCAACATGCTGAAAACGATCTCAACACAAGGGTCAGGCTTCGACCCTGCCTCATTGGCGAAATGAAACTGAAGGGGACGGCAACGGTAGAAGCTGCGTTGATCTTTCCCTTGATCTTTCTGCTGTTGATGGTCTTTCTGCAGTATGCTTTATATTTCCTGACATTGGAACATGTGCAGGCGGCCTGTAATGAGGGGATCGTTGCAGGCCGGGCACAGGTCCCGGATGAGACCATCCGGGCTCATATCGGGCAGATCCTTAAGCACAGCATGGTGACAAGAGAAGCAGACATAACGATACAGCATGGGCATTGGTTCATGTTTCCGACACGAGAGATCCGTGTCCAGGGTACATTTTCTTTGTTCTTTCCCATGGAGATCGATGTATGTGCGCGTGGATATGGGCTCGAGGCAGAAGCGTTCTGCAGGATCACAGATCTGATCTGGGAATGCGCGGGAACTTTACAGGAAGCGGGGCTCTTGCAGGGCCAGTGGTTCGGAGGCGGTTGAGTCGAGATACACAAGTAATAAAACGGGAAGCCTGACGGTGTTCTTCAGCATGATCATGAGTGCCGTGATCCTGTTCATGATCGTGATCTATACGGTCAGCCAGACACTAATGGCAGGCGTGCGCGGCAGGCAGGCCATGGATGTATGCGCGAAAAGCACCATGACTGGATATGTATATGAACTGTACAGGGAATATGGATTGTTCGCGCTGCTTTCAGACGCATCCGCCGAGGAAGATCTGACTTTTTTTCTGCAGGAAAACCTGGCAGCAGAGCATGTGAGGGATATCACATATACATCCACTGCCAAACTGACAGATACAGCTGTTTTTGAAGGTCAGATCAGAGAATTTATGGAGTACAGGATGCCGCTGCGCTTGATCGAGCAGTATTCGGATCTGTTGGATCAATTCCAGGAGATCGGTGATGTTTCTAAAGTGATCGATCAGGAGATCAGCCTCAACGAATGTATCGAGCAATATGCGGCGCTTTTTTCAGCCTTTATCACAGCACTGGAAGGTGTCGATGCCTATGGCGGACAGGATGATGTCTGTGTGAAAAAGCTTTGGGATGAAACATGGAGCCGTGCGTCGTATCAAGAGTTGCTGGCTGAGGATCCGCAGGAAAAGGTGTCTGCGGTCGCAGCATGGCGTGAGCGTACGGAACGTTTTGCCGACGTAACGGAAGAAGCGTTGGAAGCGTGGACCGAACTGCAGGCGGAAGGACGGAAGATACGGCCTGAGTTGGAAGAAATGCTGGGCAAGGCCGAGACAGAGGATCAGAAAACGGAGATCCGCAAGATGCTCGCTTCCTTACATACGGGGCAGACGGAAGATCAGGAGATCCAGAAGATCCTGGCGGAAGATCTGCAATATATCGGCCAGGCGAAACAAGCGTTAAGCAACCTGCTGGTTGAGAGTGATGCGGCTGATGTTGCATCCGCTGAGGCACTACTGCAGTATCGGACAGATCTGTATGTGGCTTATGAACTGCATCCGATACAGAACGAAACATCCTCCTGGAGAAAACTCTGGAGGGAATTGCAGGATTACGTCACGGATCTCTCCTCATATGTCGGAAAAGAGACGGCGGTCAGTGATAGCATGCGCGAAAGCCTCCCTTCACATACGCTGCCGCGTCCGGACAGATCGGGACTGTCTCTGACGGAATTGTCAAAGTGGGCCGGACAGACATTGGAGCACGCACCGCGTAAGGTCTTGGACCGAGTCTATACAGTGGAGTACGCCACCGGAATGTTCCGAGATCTGCGGGAACAGATCTATATCCAGGAAGAAAAAGGAAAACCAGCCCGTTCTCTGCGCGCAAGGGAGAAAAGGGCCGGTGTCTTTCTGGCGGAGCAGGAATATCTGCTTATCGGGCATGGAAAAGATCTCAGAAACTGCCAGATGGTGCGACTGGAGATCATTGGCCTGCGTATGCTCAGCAATCTTTGGTTTCTAAGCACGAACGCGGAGAAAAAAGAAGAGATCAAAAGCATGTCCGCTGTGGGCGGCATTCTGGCACCGGGATGGGGCGATCTTGTACTGGGAGCATTGATCACGGCAATCTGGGCCGGAGTAGAGTCATTGAGTGATTACGAGATCCTGATCCATGGTGGTAAGGTCCCGGTCCTGAAGACTGCCCGATCGTGGCATACGGATCTGAAGAATCTGTCGCTGAAGAATTGGAAAGAGGAAAAAGACAAATGGACCAGGCAAGGATCAGAGACAACAGGGCTGCCGTATGAGGATCATATCAAGATCTTATTGTATTGCCTGCCTAAGCATACGCTGAACAGTCGTATCATGGATCTGATCCAGCTGAATCTGAGCCGGTGGACAGGGGTTTCGATACGATTGGATCAGATGCCGGTCGCGTTTCGGGCTGCATGCAGCTATAGGATCAATGGACGAAAGTATCAGGCAAAAGGGGAGTATGGGTATACATGAAGCACAAGCAAGGGTCTCTGACAGTGGAAGCCTCGATCATCGTGCCTGTCGCATTTGTTGTACTGCTGCCATTCCTTTTTATCATCAGGACCGTGTATATCTATGATGCGGTCCAGTCAGCCGCCTCAGATACGGCGGCGTTTATGAGCACTGTGTTTTATCTTTCTGAAAAGATGCCGGAATCCGGCACATTGGAGGAATCATTCAGAGAGACTGCGGAGCAAGCGGTCCAGACATACATTCCTGAGTATCAAGGGTTGATGGATACGTTGTCAGAGATCGCGGAAGAAACAGGTGCGGGGATATTCGTCAAGAATCTTGCTCTGCAGCAGACAGCGCGATATTTTTGTGATCGGCTTTTGAAGCAAAGACCGGTCTTGACGCAGGGGATCCGTGGCGGTACGAAACGGATCTCTTATATACTATCAGATTTTTTCTATACTAAGAATGAGAAAACAGACCTGTTTCGTCTGACACTGTTGTATGAGTTGACGTTCCCCTTCAATAGCAGGTTCGCAGCACTGAGGCCGGTCATGATCTCAGTGACCGCGCGTAAGTACACCGGATGCAGATTATCAGGCGATACAGATGGAGAAGACGGGGAACATGAGCAGCAGGACGTTTCGGGTGTCTATTATCGGATCCAAAATGGAACGCACTATCATACGGCCTCCTGTTATTTGATCGATAAATCCTTAAGAACGATGTCGATCAGTGAAGCGCAGGCACAGGGATATACTGCCTGCAGATACTGTAAGGATCATATCGGGCACGTGGTCGTCGCAACGAACGGAGGGACCAGGTATCATGCACCGGATTGCTATCATATCGGGGGACAGATCAGTACGATCACGTGGGATGAGATCTGCAGCGGCGGATACCAGCCATGCCAGATCTGCATCGGAGGTGGAGAATGGTTTGGATAAGTGAAGGGATCGCCGGTATCTTACTGTTATGGCTGTCCATCTGCGACCTGAAGAGTCGTAAGATCCCTATGTGGGGCCTGATGAGCTTTTGTGCTTGCGGCGTGATACGACTGCTGCTTTTGGAGCGATCCATGGTTCTGACACAGTGCCTGCTCTGTCTGTGGATATGGCTCAGCCTTTGGCTGGCGGGTAAAGCATCCGGCCATGGGATCGGCGGAGGAGATGTCTGGCTGTTGACATCCATGCCATTCTGGAGGACGGGTGGGTCACTGCTTTGGACACTGCTGGCGGCGTTTCTAGGGGCTGCCGTTTATGGACTGTTGCGCTATGGGGTCCGGGGACGAAAGACCCGGTTCCCTTTTGTTCCGTGGATCACTGTGGGATTCATATCGATAGGCTTAGCTATGACAAGGAAAGGACTGATAGGGATATGAAGGAATTCTTGACCATACAAGAGCAGAGTGATCAACGATGGATCGAGTATGAGATCGATCCGCGTACACAGATCCTGTATCAGCGGGAGATCTTGCAGAAGGAGATGGATTCCTGGTGCCTCCCTCATACAGTACAAAATGGCAGATGTATCTATGAGGTGGACCTTCAAAAATCACTGGACCGATATGGAGCGCGGCAGCCTTCTGTGCAGGAGATCCTGAAACTCCTGGAAGCTTTTGACAGACAAGCTCTGATCTCGGAGGACGCATTGCTGGATCGAACCCGTTGGTGTTGGGATGCGGCCTGTTGGTCCTGGGATGCGGACAGACAGTCACTGCGGGGCATCTATATCCCGGATCGGTCATTTTCATCAGATCGTGGGGTCTTTTTGAACGGCCTTTCCTCTCAGTTGATGCGCTTCTGTCTGGCGGAACACTGGGAAAATGAAGAAACGATCCTGTTTCTGCATAGGTTATATCGTGCGGGGCCGGAGCTGGCGTCGGAAACGCTAGGTCTTAAAGAGTTCATTGAAAGAGAGCGGGAAAATATTGCGGCAAGAAGCAGGATGGAAGAAGTTGCAGTTATACCGGAAACCACGTTGGAACCTCAAAAGAAAAAGCCAAGGTTATTAAAACTGTTCTTCCACAGAAGACAGGTCGCTTTACCTTTCGGATGAAGTATGATACAATACATAATGATGATAAATGCGAGGTGAACAGAATGTATCAGGAATTTGCCCGCGTCTATGATGAATTCATGGAAACAGTTCCTTATGAGACCTGGGCGGATCATATAGAGAGCCTTTGGCAAAAACATGATGTGCGGCCAACTTTGGTCCTGGATCTGGCGTGTGGGACCGGTGGACTTGCCATCGAGCTCAGCCGCCGCGGCTACGATATGATCGGTGCGGATCTTTCCATCGAGATGCTGGAAGAGGCGCAGGAAAAATCTGCCGCAGAGGGAGAGAACATTCTTTGGATCCACCAGGATATGCGGGAACTTGAACTGTTCGGAACAGTGGATGCGATCGTCTGTACCTGTGATAGCCTGAACTATATCACGGATCTGGAGGATCTGAAGCGGGTGTTCCAAGGTGTCAGCGCGTATCTGGAAAGCGGCGGGACGTTCATATTCGATATCAATACTTTGTACAAATACGAACAGGTGCTCGCGGAAAACACATATGCGGACACATATGATGACGCTGCTTTCATTTGGCAGAACTACTATGACCCGGAAACACGGGAAAACGAATATCAGGTCACGTTTTTCGTGGAGCAAGAGCAGGACCAGTATGTCCGGTACGAAGAGGTCCATATCCAAAAAGCCTATAGTTTGGAAGAGATCCGGGCTTGTTTTGAGGAAGCGGGCTTTGAAGAAGAAGGGTTATATGATGAACTATCGTTACAAGCCCCAGGAGCGGATGCGGAAAGAGTACATTTTGTCATCCGTAAGAAATAGAGAAAAGAGGATTTGATCATGCAGGATTATATGATCCGTGCGACAGCAGCCGATGGACAGATCGCGGCATATGCGGCAGTGACGACGCAGACAGTGGAAGAAGCAAGGAGAAGACACGGGACGTCGCCAGTGATCACGGCGGCTTTGGGCCGTACGATGACTGCAGCCGCTTTGATGGGCTGGCAGTTGAAAGCTGAGGATGAGTCCATAACGATCCAGATCGATGGCAATGGACCGGTCGAACGGATCGTAGCAGTTTCCAATTGCAATGGAGAAGTCAAGGGATATGTGCATCATCCTGATGTGGATCTTCCGTTGAATGATAAAGGCAAACTGGACGTCGGTGGCGCGGTCGGTCTGGGTGTGATGAGCATCATCAAAGACATTGGACTGAAGGAGCCGTATATCGGACGGACACATCTGGTCTCCAGTGAGATCGCGGAGGATCTTGCGTATTATTTCACAGCTTCGGAACAGGTGCCTTCTGCTGTCGCTCTGGGTGTCCTGGTCCGTAAGGATCAGACGGTATGGACGGCAGGCGGATTTATTCTGCAGATGATGCCCGGCGCAACAGATGAAACAGCCGAAGCCCTGCAGGAGATCGTGTCCAATTTCATGCCGGTAACAGAGTATTTCGCTATGGAACATACGCCGGAGGAACTGCTGGACGTCCTGCTGTCGGATTTTGGTTATCATATTCTGGATAAAAAAGAAATCTGCTTCCACTGCGACTGCAACAAGGACCGTGTATCACGGGCGCTGCTGAGCGTAGGAGAAGCAGAATTGCAGCAGATGATCGACGAGGGCGAGACCATCGAGATGAGCTGCCACTATTGTGGGGATAAGTATTACTTTACGGTAGATGAAATGAAAGCCCTGTTGGCACAGGGCAAGAAGGATCAGGAGTGAGCAGACCGGTTCTGCTTTGCCTGCTGTATTTGTATGTGTTCCATCACCAGATGGCCATACAGTGTTTTCAGAGACCAAAGGATGTTGGTATCCGTGGCGACCGCTTTCAGAGCGACTGGCGCAGCCCCGCAGGTGCGCAAGGCTTTGAGCAGTGCGTCCAGGCGCAGTTCTGACAGACCGCCCAGGATCATCATTTCACCCCTTGGTGCCTGATCAGAAGATAAGGCAGTCGAGTTTTCCGGAAAACCGGTCCTGCCTAAAAGATATCCTAATGACTGATCTGCATCGGCTACACTGATTTCTTTATGTGGCATCGACAGCCGGTCCAGCAAAGCGGCAATGATTGCGCGGCGCTCGGCCGGCTGGATATTATATAAGAGCACCATTTCGTTTGCGGATCGCATGATCAGACCTCCTGATAGTAAAAAAATAAGGTCTTCTTACGAAGACCTATGCGGATGAAGGGACTCGAACCCCCACGTCCTTGCGAACACTAGAACCTGAATCTAGCGCGTCTGCCAATTCCGCCACATCCGCTCGTGTTCCTGCGAACATCAAATATATTATCATAGATCCAACTTCTTGTCAACATGGAATTTCATCTTTTTTTCATTCCTGCCCTTTAAAAGACAAGGATGGGTATAGAAGGAGTATCGATATGCGTACATTTTTGCTGGAAGGATGTATCGATAGTGTCGCATCAGCAACTGCCGCGGCAAGGGGCGGAGCAGACCGGTTGGAGGTCTGTGCGGACCTGCCCGTCGGGGGCACAACGGTACGGCCCTCCGTCTTTCGTCAGATCCGGGAACAGGTGCAGATCCCGCTGCGTGTCCTGATCCGTCCTCGTTTTGGGGACTTTCTCTTTGATGAGATGCAGATCCGGGAAATGGAGGAGGATATCCGGACGCTGAAAGATCTAGGCGCGGATGGGGTCGTGATCGGGGCACTGCTGCCGGATGGGACCTTGGATACAAAGGTGCTGGAGCGTTTGATCCTTGCGGCAGGAGGACTGCCTGTTACATTGCATCGTGCTTTCGATATGACCCGGGACCCCATGGAAGCATTGGAAACGGCCATCGGACTTGGGATCGATACGATCCTGACTTCTGGGCAGCGGGACGTTTGCATTGATGGTATAGAGCTGCTGAAAGCCCTTCATGAACAGGCCGACGGCCGTATCCATATCATGTGCGGCAGCGGTGTGAAAGCGGAGAATATCGAAAGTTTAGCGCACGCGACAGGGATCCGTTCTTTTCACATGTCAGGCAGCAAAACGCGCGAAAGCGGGATGATCTATCGAAATCCGAATGTGCACATGGGATTAAAGAACCTGAGCGAATATGAGATCAGGGAATCGGATGAGGAACAGTTCCGACAGGCGGCTGCAGTACTCAGCAAGTTATATGGGTGAAAAATCTTTACAGGTTATTGATTTACAATGGAATCGATGTTACAATAAAACAAATACAATGCCCGTATGTGCAGGATGCTTGCACTGCGGAACATCATAGAAAGGATCGATTCCCATGAAATTACAGACATTCTTCTTCAGTAAAGACGAGCGTGGCGGACAGGCCCGCCTGATCGGTGAGCAGCTTGGCGATCTGTTCAAGTGCAAATGCGACCAGATCCCCCCGGCATATCAGTGCAACCGTGAAAAGCTTGTCATCATTACCTACGAAAAGTATGGTAAGCTGCAGAAGAAATTTACGGAATTCATTGAAAGTCTTACGACTGAAAAGGTGCTCAATGTAGCTCTGATCGAACTGTCCAACAACGGTAACGAAGGCTTTGGCGATCTGGAAGCCATCTTCGACAAGAACGGTGTTAAAGTCGTTGAGACCCTGGGCCTGAAGGTCAAGAAAGGCCTGTTCAGCTCCCCGAAGGTTACCGATGAGCAGATCAAAGAGGCTGTTGATTTCGCACACAGGATCGCGGCTTCCATGTTCGATTCCATCAACTGATCGATCAAATCCATAAAACTGCCCTCAAAGGAGGGCGGTTTTTTGTTAGCGGAAAGATACAAAAAGGTTGATTCTTCTATAGGGCTGCGCTATAATGAACAAAGTGTCTTGATATAATAAAGATATCTATAAGGAGTTATCGATATGAATATAGCATTGGTCTATGGAGGTGTTTCTTCGGAACATGAGATCTCCTGCCTGTCCGCGAAAACGATTTATAAGGCTCTTGATCCGGAGCGTTATGAAGTCACACTGATCTTCATCACAAAAGATGGGCAGTGGAAACTGGTCGATCACATCCAGGACTATACGGAGGAAGCGTATGCAACATTTCCGACCGCAGTGGTGATCCCGAGCAAAGAAGAAATGAATTGCCTTATCCTGGAAGAACCGGTCCGTCGGCTGCATATCGATCTGGCCATCCCTGTACTGCATGGATTGGGCGGTGAAGATGGAACGATCCAGGGATTGTTCGAAATGGCAGGGATCCCATATGTCGGATGCGGAGTCATCGCTTCTGCGGCAGCCATGGATAAGATCACGACCAAGAAGATCGTGGCACCGTTGGGCATCCGTCAGGCACGCTTCGTGGACGTGTATCGCCATGAGCTGAACCATATGGAAGATGTCATCGCCAAAGTGGAGGAGACGCTGGACTATCCGGTGTTCGTCAAGCCTTCCAATGCCGGGTCTTCCGTAGGTGTTTCTCAGGCGAACGACCGTACCGAGTTAGCAGCAGGACTGCATACAGCGGCTGTGCAGGACAGACGCATCCTGGTGGAAGAATCCATCGTCGGACATGAAGTCGAATGTGCGGTACTGGGCAATCTGGACGTTGCGGCATCCCGCGTGGGCGAGATCCTCGCGGCCGACAGTTTCTATACCTACGATGCCAAATATAACAACCCTGAATCGCAGACCGTCATTGCGGACTATCTCCCTGAGGAGACGATCCAGGAGATCCGGAAGGATGCGGTACAGATCTTCAAAGCACTGGACGGAAGCGGCCTTGCACGGGTCGATTTCTTCGTGGAAAAAGAGACTGGTGAAGTCGTCTTCAACGAGATCAATACCTTCCCGGGCTTCACATCGATCAGTATGTATCCCACCCTTTGGATCCATGAAGGATTCACCATAGAGGGGTTGGTCGACAGATTGATCCAGCTGGGCTTGGAACGCGAACACAAATGAGCAGTCGGCAAAAGCCCGCGCATATCACATTGTTCTCGAGAGAGCAGGCGGGCAATGAAGTACAGACGGACCGGTTCGAGTTTGTTGGCGTTTGGTTTGGAAAGGCGGGAAAACCCTTCATCCTTTTTGAAGAACCTTTGGAAGATGGCACTTTGGTGCGTTCGGCACTGCGGATCGATCCGGATAAAGTCGCGGTGCTGCGTCATGAAAAAGTCGGTGGGCATCTGATCCTGGATCCGAACCACCGACAAAAAATGAAACATCCATCGCCTTATGGAATGTTGGAGTTTTATGTGACGACACATCGCCTGGAGGCCGAAGTCTTGAAAGAACAGATCCGGATCCGCGCGGAATACAGCCTGCAGCTTTTGTTTGATGAACAAGAAGCACCGGATCCGCATAAGCAAGATGTGTACAGGAGTCTTGAACTCCACATCAACGAGCAAAAAATGAGCTCATCGGATAAGTAATGTCCGATGAGCTTTCTTTTATCGATTCTTTTTGCTGCGTTTGGCACCGCCGGTGTACATGCGCTGCTGATCACGCGCGGCTTTCTTGGCGGCTTCAACGGCCTGTTTGCCGTCAGGCTGCTGCTTTTTCTTTGTGGGCTCGGTGTCGTTCTGCACCTTGTTCAGCTTGTTCTGCAGCTTTTCACGGAGTGTGAGCTTCCGCGGAGGTGCTACGTATTTCTCGCCCTTCTTAGCGGTAGAGAAGCCCAGGATGTAGGCACCGGAGATCTCCAACTTGAGAACGCGTTTGACCGGGAGCACTTCGTAGACTTTCGGATCGCACAGCATCGTCATGAACTGTGGCCCGACTTTGACTTTGACCATGGGCATTTTACGGATCTTCAAGTAGAAGGGAACGCCCTCTATGGCCTGTTTCGGCAGATTGGATTCTGTCAGTTTCATTTTCTTTTTATCGATGACCATGGCGGATATCGTTTGGCGGTTCTGCTGGATCATGGTCTGGGATTCCGCCTGCTTTTTCTGCAGTTTGTTGCCCAGGAAATACAGACCTACGAGCAGAAGTGCCACCACCAGGATGACGGTAAAGACTATACCTAAGGTATCCATGAATACGACCTCCTATACATAACTTGATATAGTGTAACTGATTTCCAACCGTTCGTCAAGTGGACAATTCCTCCTGACATCAATTTGCAACCGTTGGCACTTTATGCTATCATAGAGGTACATAGAGGGAGATCATAAAATATGAGATATTCCATCAAAGTACCAACGCCGGATACACAGGCTGCGGCAGAAGCAATACAGCGCTGTGATCAGCTGATCAAACCTCCGGGCAGTCTGGGTGTGCTGGAAGAGATCGCCATCCGACTGGCTGGGATCCTGGGGACCTCGCATCCGCTGGCAGGTAAAAAAGCCGTCCTTGTCATGGCGGCGGATAACGGTGTCACGAAAGAGGGTGTCGCCAGCGCTCCCAAACATTTCACCGCGATCCAGACCCGGCAGATGCTGCTGGGGCGAACGGGGGTCGCCGTACTGGCGCGGCAGGCAGGCGCAGCACTGCGCGTCGTCGATGTCGGTATCGAGGGCGAACTGGAAGCACCGGGGCTTATCCAGGAAAAGATCCGGCATGGCACAGGTAATATCCTATGGGAAGATGCCATGACAGAAGAGGAACTCTTGCAGGCAATGGAAGTCGGACGTGCTCAGGTCCGGATCTTGAAAGCGCAAGGCGTCACCACGGTCGGCATCGGAGAGATGGGGATCGGTAACACTACGACGACAGCTGCCATCCTGCATGCATTGCGCCCTGACGTGGAACTGGAAGGGATCGTAGGAAAGGGAGCGGGGCTTACAGAAGCTACGCGGCAGAAGAAGATACAGGTCATCCGGGCGGCTGTATCGAGAGCGGTGCTGACACCGGAGGATCCCTTGCGGATCCTGCAATGTGTCGGAGGCCTGGACATTGCGGCCATGACCGGCGCATACCTTGGTGCAGCTGCGTTGGGCATCCCTGCCGTGATCGACGGCGTCATCAGTATGGTGGCCGCCTATCTGGCCTGGAAGATCTGCCCGGAAGCGAAAGCATATTTCTTTGCCTCCCATCGTTCTGCGGAACCGGCTTACGAGGTCATGAGCCGGGAAATGGGCCTGGAACCGCCGCTGCATATGCAGATGCGCCTGGGTGAAGGAAGCGGCTGTCCTTTGTTTTTCGGGATCATGGACATGGCATGTGCCATGCTGAACGATATGGCGACTTTCACAGAGGCAGAGACCGATGGTGGTTTTTTGATCGATATCCGGGAGGAGACCGGAAAGTAAGGATATATGAAAACAAAAATGTTGATCACGGGCGGGGCACGCAGCGGGAAAAGCCGTTTTGGCCAGGAGACGGCCGCCCATATCAGCCCGGAGGGACGGGTCCTGTACGTGGCCACGGCCCGGGTGTGGGACGAGGAGATGGCGGTCCGCGTGCAGAAGCACAAAGACAGCCGGCCCGCGTGCTGGGACACTTATGAAGGGTACGAACATCTGGGGGAGAAGCTTCTGTCCTGGAGCGAGCAGTATGAGACGGTGCTGATCGATTGTGTCACGATGTTACTGACCAATGGCATCTTCGATCGGATCGGTTCACAGGATCCGGATACTTTGACCAAAGAGCAGATCCTTATGCTGGAACAGGATGCGGAGAAAACGATCCAGGAATTGATCCGGGGCATCGAAGGGACAGCGTGCAATGTGCTGCTGATCACCAATGAACGGGGCTCTGGTGTAGTCCCGGAGCGTCTGCTGGGACGGGTCTTCCGGGAGATGGCCGGCAGGGCCAATCAGCAGCTGGCAGCATCGATGCCGGAGGTCTGTCTGATGGTGAGTGGCCTGCCGCTGATGGTGAAGGGGGCATTGCCATGATCCTTTTGGAATGCAAGGCGCTGATCCTTTGCCTGCAGTTTCTGACCCGCCTGCCGCTGCCCTTCCGCATCGAAGGTCCTGATGATCTTTTTGCCCGCGGTA
>JAEEGL014357763.1_pt1 | contig 15624 bp, 11 predicted proteins | sample 9134231 | NCBI WGS metagenome assembly JAEEGL01 (sample SAMN16246548, study PRJNA631951) | gut metagenome | biome: gut microbiome; feature: rumen; material: fiber-attached | host: Bos | place: Iran: Karaj | collected 2018-10
ACGCAAGTACCTGGGCGAGATGTTCGACATCCACGGTGGCGGCATGGACCTCATCTTCCCCCACCACGAGTGTGAGATAGCACAGGCCACAGCATCGATGGGTCACCCCGCCGTGAAGTACTGGATGCACAACAACATGCTGACCATCAACGGCCAGAAGATGGGTAAGTCGTATAATAACTTCATCACGCTCGAGCAGTTCTTCACGGGCAACCATCCGCTGCTCGAGAAGGCCTACTCGCCCATGACCATCCGTTTCTTCGTCCTCTCGGCCCACTATCGTGGCACCGTCGACTTTTCGAACGAGGCCCTGCAGGCTGCCGAGAAGGGTTATGAGAAGCTTATGAACGCCATTTCTGATTTAGAGCGCATTCAGATTTCGTCTGAATGTGATGCGGAGACCGAGAAGGTGGTAAAGGCCCTGCGCCAGAAGTGTTACGACGCCATGAACGACGACCTCGCTACGCCCCAGGTCATTAGCCATCTCTTCGAGGCCTGCACCGTTGTCAACAAGCTCATTGACCATAAGGCCACCATCTGCGCCGACTGTCTGCAGGAGCTCAAGGACGTGATGCATCTCTTCGCCTTCGACATCCTCGGCCTGCAAGCCACCGTGTCCGCCAGTTTTGCTGGCGGAAGCAACGCTTGCCGCGAGGAAGCATTTGGCAAGGTGGTCGACATGGTGCTTGAACTGCGCGCCAAGGCCAAGGCCGACAAGGACTGGGCTACCAGCGACAAGATTCGCGACGAGCTTGCCGCCGCTGGCTTCGAGGTGAAGGACACCAAGGACGGTGTAACCTGGAAACTGAACAAGTAACAAGGATATAATCAAATAGCCATGAAAAAGACGATTCAGTGGATGATGGCCGCCATTCTGACCATTTGCGGCAGCATGAACGTGCAGGCAGAGACCCTGCGCGGTACTGTGAAAGACGCTATTACCGGCGAGGCACTCATAGGTGCCACGGTAAAGATTGTGGAACTGGACAATGCAGCCGCCGTGGCCGACATGGACGGCAACTACCGCATCAGTCTGAACAAGGGCGGACGTTACACCATCGAGGCCAACTACATCGGCTACGAGCCGAGCGTGATGAAGGAAATCCTGATCTCGGGCGTCAAGGAGGTCGTGGTCGACATCGCCCTCCGCGAGAACAATACCGAACTGAAGGAGGTCGTGGTGAAGCCCCGCATCAACAAGGAGGCCACCCTCAACCCCGCCGTACTGACGGGCGGCGTGATGCTGTCGATGGAGGAGGCCAGCCGCTTTGCCGGCGGCTACAATGACCCGGCCCGTCTGGTCATGTCGTTTGCCGGCGTGTCGGGCGAGGCTGACGGCAGCGGACTCTCCATCCACGGCAGTGCCCCGGAGCGTATGCAGTACCGCATAGAGGGTGTGGAGGTGTTTACGCCCAACCACTTCAACGATACCTGGAACGCCGGTTACGGACTGGTGAGCGCCCTGAACTCGAACGTCATCGGCAACAGCGACTTCTTCACCTCCACCTTCAACGCCAACTACAACAACGCCCTTAGCGGCGTCTTCGACGTGAAGATGCGACCGGGCAACATCTCCAAGCACGAGAACATCCTGCAGGTGGGCACCGTGTCCGAGGAACTGACGCTCGAAGGTCCCATCTCGCGCAAGAGCAACAGCAGCTACATCGTCAACTACCGCTACGGTTTCTCGTCGCTCGTCGACCAGCTGAACCTCATGGATACCGACGGCGCCCACGTGAACTTCCAGGACTTCTCTGCAAAGCTGGTGTTCCCTACTAAGAAAGCTGGTACCTTCTCCGTCTTCGGACTGGGATTCCTGGACACCACCTGGGATGAGCGCATGGATCTGGAGGACACACACTCGGCCTACGACACCAGCGACAACGACGCCAAGCTCCTGCAGCTGCTGGCTGGCGTGTCGCACAAGATACACATGGCCAACAAGTGGACGTGGCGCACAACGGCCGCCTACAACCTGCAGCACATGAAGAACGACACCTACTACTATGGACTGATGCGTACCAATGGTGTCATCCTTCAGCCGCTGGCTTACGAGGAGCCCGAAACGAAATATCTCTTCAGCAACCAGAAGGTGAACGAAGACCGTCTGCTGTTCAACACCGAGCTGTCTAAGCAGGTGACCGACAAGTGGCTCACGCAGTTTGGTGGCGAATACTCACACCGCTTCTTCAACCTCAGCTACCAGTCGGTCGACCAGCTCTACGCACCGCTCAGCACCATGCGTGAGTACACCAAGATGAAGGACGACACCGGACTGGGTAACCTCTTCTGGCAGAACCTCTTCACGCTCAGCAACCACTTCAGCCTCTCGGCAGGCGTCGCCGCCAACTACTTCCTGCTCTCCAAGGACCTCTCCGTGGAGCCGCGCGTCAGCTTCAAGTGGGACCCCGACGAGAAGAACAGCCTGTCAATGGGCTACGGCCTGCACTCGATGGTCGAGAAGCTCGACGCCTACTTCTATCGTGACGAGGCCGGTAACCTGGCCAACAAAGACCTCGGACTCTCGAAGGCCCACCACCTGCACGCCACCTATACCCACAAGCTGAACAGCAACATGACCATCCGCCTGAACGCCTACTATGAGTATGGCTTCGACACCCCCGTGGGCATCAACGGCAGCACCTATTGCGTCACCAACCGCTATTACTTCTATACCGACGAGCCCCTGGCCAACAAGGGCAACACCCGCAACTACGGCGGCGACATCACCCTGGAGCACTACATGAGCCACGGCTTCTTCGGACAGACCAACTTCTCGCTCTACAAGTCGCAGTACCGCGGCGAGGACAAGGTGTGGCGCAACCAGCTCTACGACCGCGGCTTCATGTTCAAGATTCTGGGCGGCAAGGAGTGGATGCTGGGCAAGAACGTGCTTAACGTCAGTGCCAAGTACAGCATCCAGGGCGGTCTGCGCTATACGCCCATCGATGTCGACCAGATGCGCGCCAACCTGGCTGCCGGCATCATCGACGAAACCCCCGTCTATAAGGACAACGAGGCCTTCTCCGAACGCTTCGACCCAACGGGCATCGTCGACCTCACCGTCAGCTATAAGATCAACCGCCGCAAGGTAAGTCACACCATCGCCTTCGAGGGCCTGAACATCCTGGGCACCAAGACGCCGCAGTACCAGCGCTTCGACCTGGGCATCGGCAACGTGCGCACCGACGAGTCAGGTATCTCACTACCCAATATCTTCTACCGTCTTGACTTTTAAGAACCATGCGACAGAACGGTCACAAGGTCAAAGGTCAATTGAAGAAGGGCGTGTATATCGTGGGCGGACACAAGGTCGTGATTAAGTGAGAATAAAGCCGAGCTTGCTCATGCTTTATCGAGCGTGAGCGAGCTCGAGCTGAAAGCTCAAGGTAGTGGTGAAATAATTCACTCGCGCGCCCGCGCGTATATATAACTGTTAAAGGAAAAATAACCCGCTTATCCCGCTTATCTCGCGGTCTTGTACACTGTGAGATAAGCGAGATAAGCGGGATGTTTTTAGGTTTCGCTATATACGCGCGTATTATACGCGCGCGCATTACGCGTATATGTATAGTTTAACAGGAAAATAAGCTACCTATCCTACCTATCCGACAGAAAATGGTACCTGCGGATAGGTAGGATAGGTAAGATGAATTTTTATTCAGCTATCATGTATATATACGCGCGCGAAGTGATTTTCTGGTAGAGCAGCCCTTTAGAGTTGTAGAGTGGCGCTTTACGATTGTAGAGTGGCACTCTACGGAGCTAAAGTGGCGCTTTATAAACGAGGAAGGAGGAACGAGGATAGTAGTTGCCCAAAGTGCATAGGGCGTAAAACGCGCGCGCGTGACGCGCGGGGTCTCGTCACACAGTACACAAACGGGCCGCGGTCAATGCATACCCATCGCCTTCCTAATCCTTCTGTTTCCATCCTAAGCATCAACACATTATAATTTTTTTTGCAAAAAGCATGGTCATTTCCAAATTTATGCTTATCTTTGCGTGTGCTTTTTGCACAGTAAGAAAATGTTGAAAAAGAATGGAAAAAACATATTAACCTAAAACATCAAGCGTATGAAAAGAAGGATTCGAAAAGTTATTTGCGATGGCATTGGACTTAAGATGGCGCTGTCTCTGATAAGCGTCTTCGTTTCTATTTCAAGCTGTACGGCAAAATGCCCAAGCAAAGATGGAGTAGATGATGACACTTACTTGAGTTCCGCCAAACCGAAGAAAGTGATGCCTCCCCAATCTGTATTAAAGAAGATTGCGAAATCGGACAAGGTATGGGCATATACGATCAATGCTCTCTCGGACGATTCTCTTTCAGAAAAAGTATGTGGCTTTTCTACTATCGGTCAACCGAAAGAACTGACGGCTTCACAAATAGAAAAGTTGAAGTCGGTCATACTGAATGATTCGAGTTATATCAAGAAGGACAACATTGTGAAGTATAGCACTTTCTTGCCCGACTATGCAATGAAATTTCAAAGTGGAAAAGATTCCGTTGTCGTTTTTATGGATTTCCATGCAGACCTGTGGTCTTTCAAATACAAGAAGAAAGACTATCTGTTAGATAATGATGCAGTATCTCCCAAACTGCGGTCATTGGTCGGAGAAATCTTCAATATAAAAATCAAGGATCCTAAGGAGATGAAAGCTTTTCAGAATGGACAGGCTCAACAAAACGAAGCAGGAGAGTCGCCAAAGGCGGATTCGGTAAAGTACAGAAAGCTCGCTGCAAACATTGAAAGCATCGTCAATGATGCTGATTCCGTTTATTGTTTTATTCTTGACCCCTTGACAGCAGATAACACCGAAAGGCGATTAGGGAAGTACGCCATACTCCAAGAGAAAAAAGTGGATGAGAAAACCATATCATTGCTCAGGAAAAAACTTCTTGGAAAAGAGAGTTTTCCAGATATGGAATATGTAAAGAATTGTACCTTTCTTCCCGATGTGGCGTTTGTCTTCTGTCGCGGAAATGATAGATTGAATGTGTTGTTTTCTTTCTACTGCAATGAGTGCCAGATGGTTTTAAACGACAAACTGGACTTTCAAAACGAATGTGGAACCATTCAGTCTGACATCATCAAGTTGGCCAAAAAGGTTTTCCCTAAAGACAAGTATTTAAGAACAATAAGCAAATAAGAAAAAACTATGAAAAAGTTGATATTCACCATGATGTGTGTGTGCCTCTCTGTGGCTGCAACGGCTCAGACGATGCACACGATGATCTTTGTAAACGAGAGTGAGCCGAAGCGCGAAATGGACAGAACGGCAGACAGCAGGAACATGCAACGCTTCTTCACAGATATTGCGCGCAACCTGAACTACAGGAACAATATGCATTCACACTCTGGTTCCGAATTTACCACGGCCTATATTGACCGTGAAATAGAAAACCTAAGCGTCGGAAGCAATGATGTTGTGGTATTCTATTATAGTGGTCACGGAGCCAATTTCAAGAATGACAAATGGCCCACGCTTGACCTGTTGGACAAACCTTACTGGTCGTCACGAATCCTTGCTAAACTGAATGCGAAATGCGACAAAGCAAAACTTGTGCTTTTCATTACTGACTGCTGTAACTCCTACATTAACCACATGATTAGTCCGACCAGTTCCTTTAATCCAACGGATGAGAATAATGTAGCAAAACTGTTTACAGGTTTTAAAGGAAAGAAAAAGGTCATTGTTACGGCAGCAAAGCCGGGACAGGCGTCTCTTAGCGACCTGCGATACGGTGCCTTGTTTGGCATCGCATTCAGACAGGCTGTCAAGGAAAACACTTCAAATGATGTGTCGAACCCCACATGGGACAAAGTGCTTTCTGATGCAAGACGCATCACCTCGTCCTACTCCCGTGGACAGCATGAACCTCAATACAGCATTGAGCAAAGTGCAGACCCGTTTGACGATTAAATAATCACTGTGAATTATGAAAAGACTGTGTTGTTTTATTCTTTTTTCCTTCTTTTTGTTAGGAAGGATATCTGCTGATGTGGGAGGTGGCACGATTCATTTCATCGTGTTTGCTGATACAGAAGATTCAAATGTGGGGTCTTCGTGTAACCAGACATTGAAATATCTCAAAGGGAATTTGTTGGTAAAGCTTCGCCGATACATTGATGATAAAGACGTGAAGTCATACATTTTTGAAGGAGGTAGTAATTTTACCCGCTCAAAACTTAACTCAACGCTTTCATCATTATCGGCCTCGTCCAACGACGTCATCTTCTTCTATTATACGGGCCATGGCTTCAACAATGGAACAAATGACTACCCAACCCTGACACTCGGAAAAGACGGAGAGGACCTTAGTTATAGAAAAAAAGAGTTGTTAGATGTATACAACACACTAAGAGCAAAGCCACATCGGCTTCTGGTAGTGATGGCAGAAGCCTGCAATAAGCAGGTCTCTGGTGCAACGATATCTGACAATTCCCCCTTTGAAGACGATAGCAACAAATATAAGACGCTGTTTTCTGCCTCTGGCGATTTCATGATTAGTTCGAGCATGAAAGGCCAGGCATCATATTCTAAGGCTGACAATATGGGAATATTCTCCAGCTCGTTTGCAGATGCCATGTCTGAAATGATGGCAGGCAATACTTCTGCTTCCGTCAGCTGGCCCTCCCTGCTTAACATGATATCAGAGAAAACCGTGAAGAAGGCAAACAAGCTGAAGATTACCCAAAACCCACAATGGCTGCAGGGGGCCTATTCGGCAGGGACATCAAAGGTATACAGACTTCCTTCAACGGCGACACGGACGACCACGACCACAACGACGACGACAACGACAACCACTACTCCGACACGGACGACAAGGACAACCGGCTATACGCCATATAAACGCTACAAGAAGCCATTCAACTCTCCTGATGAGCCTAAGATGATAGGATTGTCTATAGGATATGTCACAAAGCAATGGTCTGTCAGCCAAGATGGTGTTGTTGAGAAAATGGGATACTGGGAAGACAAAAAACATTTGACAGGTATTCAGGCTGGTATAAGGATTGAGCCTCAGTTCAAATATGGATTTGCCCTCAATACCGGTCTCTATTATGAGTACTATTTCTCGAATACAGACAAAGCCACCATCAATGACGAACGCAACAGACCCATCAGTTGTAAGGGAAAACTGGAAGAGCACAACCTCTATCTTCCCGTGCATCTTGAGTATCGTCTCCATTTCAGCGACAATTTCAATGTGTTCTTCTTTGGCGGTGTCGGCTTGGACTATGGTCTGGGCGGAACCATTAAGTTCAAGGATATTCCAGGTTATGAGGACACGACATTCGATGATCTGTATGATGAGTCATGGGCATGGAAGAGGTTCAATACGTCATTGGAGTATGGCGCTGGACTCCGCATTTATGGTGTTCAGGTCCATGCAAGCATGTCGAAAGGACTTATCAACATGTCAGAAGAGGATGATGTCAAGGTGAAAATGAATAAAGACCTTTCAATTGGATTTTCATTTATGTTCTGAATACAACTATGAGAGTTAGAATATTATTACTGTCGCTATTGTGCATATTTTCAGAGCTGCTTTCTGCAAAAACGATTTACCTGCTGGTGTTTACTGACGATAACGACCAGTCGATAGGAACGTCGTGTGCTCAGACGCACAAATTCTTCAACAATACATTCGTGCCAAACCTGAGACAGTATACCGGCATGACTGTGAACGACAAGTACTATTCTGGTAGCCGTTTTTCAGTAAGCAACGTTAATAGTGCCATCTCTGGACTAAACAGCACATCGGGCGACGTAATAATATTCTACTATGCAGGTCACGGATACAATAGAGGATACAATGACTATCCGACAATGACATTAGGAGTAAGTGGAACGCCTATTGCCCAACGGAGCAAAGACCTGCTGGATGTCTACAATTCTCTCAGGAGAAAACCTCACCAATTGCTTCTTTGTATTGCAGAAGCCTGTAATGCCGTACATCATGTGAATGGTATCGCAGACAATACCATCACATCATTTCCTTCACACGTCTTTAGTGCAGAACATTTCAAAGAACTGTTCAATGCATCTGGTGACTATATGGCATCAAGTAGTATCAAAGGCCAAAAGTCCTATTCTTCGGAAGGAAGTCCCGGCATGTTTACTTGTGGATTCAGAGAGGCCTTTAACGAGGTCGTGGAACGGAGTAATACAGGCACCGCTACATGGCGGAATGTTTTTATTAAAACGATTGCAAACACAGAGCACATAGCACTGGAAAGCGGCTATACTCAGCAGCCTCAGTGGATAAGTGGCGCCTATGTGCAGGACGACCTGCGAATACATGGTGTGGAAGTTGCTGGGTTGGATGCTAACGAGAATGTGATAGGCTCGTATGGGGGTACAATATATGCTTCTGATGTCGCCCGTTTGTCATTCAAAATCAACTACTCATCAACGAAGGCTGTTAACCTGACATATAAACTAACAAACTCTGAAAAGACCTATAAAAACGATGAGTCGCCAACAGGCTACACATGGAATGTAAATCTGACGTCAGGAAACAGCAAAACCACCACACATAACTGGGGTTGGAAGAATCCTGGCAATTATAAGGCCGACAATTACACATACGAACTGTTCTATAACGGGAAATCCGTTTACAGGAAGACCTTTACTTTGTATCGCAAACAGGGAGAAACGGGCTATCTGACGGTAGATAATAAGACCGAAACATCTTCGCGCTTCTCAAGTGGTGGCGGTAGCGAGACTTTCACCGTGAAGACTGATGGAAGTTCCTATGAAGTGAAGATGCTTCCCAGTTGGTGTACGATTACGTCGAAAAACGCGGGATCATTTACTATCCGATGTGAAGCAAACACATCAACGTCTTCACGCTCAGACTGGTTCCAGGTGAAGTCTGGTGACAAGACGGTAAGAATTAACGTTTCTCAAAGCGGAAACTCAAATACAATTAATGCCTCTTTTACGAATGTATGGGTTGAGCACAATGTGGTACAGTATGTTGGGTTGATGGCTGTTAAGGGTATGAAGATACATGCCAAATTCAACGTCAACAATATGCTGAACAAACAGGGACTAATCCAAGCATATTTTGCCTTTCAAAACGGAAATGTACTGAATGATTTTAACGGTCAATACCGAGCTCCTAATGGTCAGGTCTCTGTATGGGGCAACTTTACGCCCAATTATGTGAATTGTACTTTCAATGACTATGTTTTGTTTATGCCATATTCAGAGCTGCATTGCAGTGGCGGAACAAATTATCTAAAATTCCATATGGAATTGTTTGAAAAGACAAGTGGCTCCTGGCGTTCCATGGCTTCGTCAAGTGCTATAAACTTTACCTATACAGGATTCTAATTCAAAGAAACACTGTACCTTTGCAATATGGAAGTGATTGAACAGAGCTGTATAGCTAAGGACCCGCGGGGGAAAGGGGAGGACGGACTGGTGGTGACGCCGGACTTCATTGCCGTGATCGACGGCAGCACGTCGAAGTCGAAGTACCGCCACTCCCTGTGGCGCACGAACGGACGGCAGGCGATGAAGATCGTGGCCCGATACATCAGCCGGATGCCGAAGGAGACGACACTGGAGCAGTTTCTGACGGGTGTGACGGCGGCCATACGCAGCCACTACAGTCGGCGGATGATGGCGCAGTTGCAGGAGCACCCCGAGGACCGGCTGGCGTGCTCGGTGGTCGTGTATAGCCGTCTGTGCCGCGAGCTGTGGATGGTGGGCGACTGCAAGTGTCTGGTGGGCGGCGAGCTGTATGACAATCCGAAGCCCTACGAGGCTGAGCTGGCGGCGATGCGTGCCGCGGAGGCGAGGCGGTTGCTGGCAGCGGGTACGACACAGGAGGAGCTGCTCAGCGAGGACAAGGCACGCGCCGTCATCATACCGCGGATGCTGGAGACGATGCGAGGGCAGAACGTTGCGTATAGCGTGGTCGACGGCTTCCACATACCGCGACAGCACGTGCGGACGGTGACGCTCGACTTCCGTCCGTGGGAGATTGTGCTGGCATCGGACGGCTACCCGTTTCTCTGTCCAACCCTTGCGGAGAGCGAACAGCGGCTGAGCCGTCAGCGCGAAGAGGATCCGCTGAACATCGGCACGTTCCAGGCCACGAAGGCCTTCCGTCTGGGCTTCAACGGTTTCGACGACCGCACGTATATTCGGTTTGTAGATTGTAGATTGAAAATTGAAAATTGAAAATTCTTCGCGAGCGAAGCGTCTCCTGACGTCGCCGAGCAGAAGATTGAAAATTGAAGATTCTTTGCAAGCAAAGCGAGCAGGGGTCGAGCGGAAGATTGAAGATTCTTTGCCGAATTGTTTTGTTATTTCTGCAACAATGCTTAATTTTGCAGCGTCAAAACGCGGAAAGAACGAGAGAAGCATAGCATGATACGTTACACGAAGAGGGAGGAGATATGGAATGCGGCGTCGCACGGCGGGGGCATCCTGCTGGGTGTCGTCTTCGGCATCATCTTCCTCGTCTGGTGTTTCCAGAGCGACAACAACTGGGCGCGCTGGGGTGTCATCCTCTACCTCTTCGGGATGCTGGGCTCCTACGTGGCCTCGACCGTCTACCACTCCATACGCCACCACTCGAAGTGGAAAGAGCGGCTCCGCAAGTGGGACCACGCCGCCATCTACTGGCACATAGCCGGCTCCTACTCGCCGCTGACGCTGACGGCGCTGCGCGAGCAGGGCTACTGGGGCTGGACGCTGTTTATCTTCGTCTGGTCGTGTGCCATCGCCGGCACCATCGTCAGCCTGTGGCGGCTGAAGGAGCACTCGAACCTGGAGACCTTCTGCTTCGTCGGCATGGGCCTGAGCGTGCTCGTCGCCCTGAAGCCCCTGCTAGACAGCGTCTCGCCCGCCGCCTTCTCGTGGATTGTCGCTGAGGGCGTGTGCTACATTACGGGCGCCGTGTTCTACTCGTTGAACAAGCGGAGGTACATGCACTCCGTCTTCCACTTCTTCGTTCTTGCGGGCTCCGTCTGCCACATCATCGCCGTCTGGGACGTGCTGATGCAGCAGCTTTGATTGCTATTATTTCCAATTTGTTTGGTAGTTTGGATAAAAAACAGTAATTTTGCAAGCAAAATTTGCAAATTTCTAAAAATTATTATGGCTTATACGAAACTGACCGCTGCAGAGGCTGCAGCGCTGATTAAGAATGGCGACAACATCGCCATGAGTGGCTTCACACCCGCTGGTGTGGCCAAGGCAACAACCAAGGAACTGGCAGTCATTGCCGAGGCCGAGCACGCTGCCGGCCGTGAGTTCAAGGTAGGCATCTTCACCGGTGCGTCGACGGGACAGTCGACCGACGGTGTGCTGGCCAACGCACAGGCTATCAAGTACCGTGCGCCCTACACGACGAATCCCGACTTCCGCAAGCATGTGAATGCCGGCGAGATTCCCTACAACGACCTGCACCTGAGCCACATGGCACAGGAGCTGCGCTACGGCTTCTATGGCGACGTGGACTGGGCCATCCTCGAGGTGTGCGACATCGAGGAGGTGGGCAACGACTACCACGTCTACCTGACGGCCGCCGGCGGCATCTCGCCCACGGCAGCCCGCCTGGCCAAGAAGGTCATCCTGGAGCTGAACAAGTTCCACAGCCCCGACGCCAAGTACATCCACGACGTCTACGAGCCGCTGGATCCCCCTTACCGCAAGCCCATCCCCATCTTCAACGTCAGTGACCGCATCGGCGTGCCCTATGTCTCGATACCCAAGGACAAGGTGGTGGGTGTCGTGGAGTGCGACATTCCCGATGAGGCCCGTGCCTTCAAGGACTCTGACCCCGTGACCGACAAGATAGGCTACCTGACGGCCGAGTTCCTCGTCTCCGAGCTGCACGCCGGCCGCATCCCCAAGGAGTTCCTGCCGCTGCAGAGCGGTGTGGGCTCGACGGCCAACGCCATTCTCGGCGCCCTGGGTCAGGACAAGCATGTGCCCGACTTCAACATCTACACCGAGGTGCTGCAGGATGCCGTCGTGGGCATGATGCTCGAGGGCCGCGTCAAGGACGCCTCTGCCTGCTCGCTGACCGTCTCGAACGAGTGTCTGAAGCAGGTCTACGACAACATGGACTACTTCAAGAACCACCTGACGCTGCGCCAGAGTGAGATTTCGAACCACCCGGCCGTCATCCGCCGCCTGGGCGTCATCGCCATCAACACCGCCATCGAGGTCGACATCTACGGCACCGCCAACTCCACCCACATCAGCGGCACGAAGATGATGAACGGCATCGGCGGCTCGGGCGACTTCATCCGCAACGCCTACCTCTCTATCTTCACCTGTCCGTCAGTGGCCAAGGGCGGCGTCATCTCGTCGATTGTGCCGATGGTGACCCATCAGGACTCTTCGGAGCACGACGTGAACATCATTGTCACGGAGCAGGGTGTGGCCGACCTGCGCGGCAAGAGCCCCATGCAGCGTGCACAGACCATCATCGAGAACTGTGCACACCCCGACTACAAGCAGCTGCTCTGGGACTACTTGAAGCTGGGCACCGGCGGACATACGTGCCACTGCCTCACCGCCGCCTTCGCCATGCACGACACGCTGGCACGCAAGGGCGACATGAAGCTGACGGACTTCTCGGAGTACCTGAAGTAACCACGGCTACCACAAAACACAAACTACAATGATAAAACAACTACTAACTACTACGATGTTCGCTGTGCTGCCGGCGCTCTACGCCGGCGCACAGGACACGAGCAGCTGGTCAATCGTCGATGCCGCCAAGCCTGACGTGGCGCTGGCAGCGATGATTGACGTGGCCTTTCTCATGACCAGCGACTGGGACGATAGCGTGGCTGTCGTCTGCAAGGACGGCACGCTGCATGGCGGACTGACGGCTGTCACATTCAGACAGTTAGGACAGACGGCCATAAGCCGTCCCGTGGCAAACAAGGAGCCTGCACTCTACGGAGGCCAAGTGGGACAAACTATCGTGCTGACCAACTGCAAGGCAGGCACGGCGGTCACTGTCTATAGCCTCAGCGGCCAGAAGCTGCTCTCGCAGAAGGCAGCCGAAGGGAAGACTGAGGTGGCCGTTGGCGACCTGACCGACGGCGTCTATCTGCTGAAGGTGGGCGAAGTGACGATAAAGTTCCAAAAGGGAAGGAGGTAAGGCCATGAAGAAACACATTCTGCAAACCACACTCGCGCTGGCTGCCATGATGCTCCTGCATCAGGCTACAGCGTCGGCACAGTATGTCATCAGCCTGACCGACGGTCAGAAGCTGACGTGGTCGGGCTTCAGCTTCGTCAAGGGCAGCGGCGACGACACGTGGCTCATCCGCAAGGATGGTCAGACCAGTGGCGGCACCGACATCAGCCGCGTTGTCTCCATCACCGCCCAGCCGCTGGCCGAGCGCTCGTGGAAGACGCCCACCTATCCTGACGACTACCGTTATCTGGCTGGATGGAGCAACCGCTCGAAGTGGAACCTTGCCAACATCCACGACCCGTCGGTGATGCTGGCCGAGGACGGCTACTACTATATGTACTGCACGGATGCCGGCTTCGGCAATCCGCAGAACGGTCACGGACACTTCCACTGCCGCCGCTCGAAGAACCTGGTGGACTGGAGCTACCTGGGCGGTACGATGACCAACGTGCCGACCTGGGTGAAGGACTCGCTGAACAGTGAGCGCCGCCGTCTGGGACTGCCCGACATCACCAGTCCGCAGTACGGGTACTGGGCACCCTGCGCCCGTAAGGTCAGGGAGGGGCTCTACCGTATGTACTACTGCATCGTTGTCGATAACTACATCAAGACGGGCAAGCCCTCGACGACCGAGAACTTCGACAACTCGTGGACGGAGCGCTCCTTCATCGGCGTCATGGAGACAGCTACCCCTGACAAAGTCAACAGCTGGAAAGACAAGGGCTTTGTGCTCTGCTCGATGTCTGACAAACAGAAGAACTGGACGCGCAGCAGCACAAACGACTGGAGCGCCTACTTCCGCTACAACGCCATCGACCCCACCTACATCATCACCCCCAAGGGCGAACACTGGCTTATCTACGGCTCGTGGCACTCCGGCTTTGCGGCCGTGCAACTCGACCCTGAGACGGGTAAGACGCTGAAGGAGATGCCACCGTTCTACACCACACAGGCCGAGCTGAACAAGGTGACGAAGCGCGTCTACACCCGCGATGCCAACAGCCGCTGGCAGGGAGCCGAAGCACCCGAGGTCATCTACAATCCCGAGACGGACTACTACTATCTGTTCATGGCCTACGACGGACTCGACGTCCCCTACAACACCCGCGTCGTACGCTCAAAGAACGTCGACGGCCCCTACTACTCGAAGTCGGGTATCAACGTCACCAGCAGCGGCGGACAAGCCTTCCCCATCATGACCCATCCCTATCGCTTCGGCAATGACCACGGATGGGTGGGCATCAGCCATTGCGCCGTCTTCAGCGACGGACAGGGCAACTGGTACTACTGCTCGCAGGGACGATTCCCGGCTGACTACGACGACTGGGCGTCGAACGCCATCATGCTGGGACACGTGCGCAGCATCCGCTGGACCAGCGACGGCTGGCCCCTGGTCATGCCCGAGCGCTATAGCGGTGTGCCGCAGACACCGATTGAGGCGAGCGAGCTGGTGGGACAGTGGGAGAATATCCAACTGTCGTACGACTACGGCAAGCAGCGACAGTCGGTCAGCTTCACGCTGGGCGAGGACCATCAGGTCAGCGGCAGCTGGATGGCCGGTAACAGCTGGAGCTACGATGCCGCCAGCCGCACGCTCAAGGTGGGCTCCCTCGAACTCTACCTGCAGCGCGAGACCGACTGGGAATCGGGCAAGGAGACGGTGGGACAGAGCGCCAGCAACACCCACACCAATCGCTTGAAGACCATCGTCTATGCCGGCATCAACGGCAACAACACGTACTGGGGTAAGAAAGTACAATAGCTACAGATTAGGAATAGGCCTGCTCATGCACGCCTTTGACGGCACGACCGCTGGGATCATTCATTCCCTTGAAGGCAGCATCCCACTCAAGGGCTATCGCGGTGCTACAAGCCACGCTGGCCTCGCTGGGAACGCTACGGGCGGCAGAATCGCTGGGGAAGTGCTCGGCGAAGATGCTGCGGTAGTAGTATTCTTCCTTGTTCTTCGGCGGATTGATGGGGAAGCGCTCGGCGGCGTGAGCCATCTGCTCGTCGGTGACGGCCTCGGCGGTCATCTGCTTCAGGGTGTCAATCCACGAATAACCCACACCATCGCTGAACTGCTCCTTTTGGCGCCAGGCAACAGCCTCGGGCAACATGTCGGCAAAGGCCTCGCGAACAATCTTCTTCTCCATCGTGGAGCCTGGGCACATCTTGGCCTCAGGGTTCGTGCGCATGGCCACGTCGAGGAACTCCTTGTCGAGGAAGGGTACACGACCCTCAACACCCCAGGCTGAGAGGCTCTTGTTGGCACGCAGACAGTCGTACATATACAGTTTCGAGAGCTTGCGCACAGTCTCGTCATGGAAGTCCTTGGCCGTCGGTGCCTTGTGGAAGTAGAGATAGCCGCCAAAGATTTCGTCGGCACCCTCGCCCGAGAGTACCATCTTGATACCCATCGACTTGATGACACG
>JAEEGL014676635.1_pt1 | contig 15624 bp, 12 predicted proteins | sample 9134231 | NCBI WGS metagenome assembly JAEEGL01 (sample SAMN16246548, study PRJNA631951) | gut metagenome | biome: gut microbiome; feature: rumen; material: fiber-attached | host: Bos | place: Iran: Karaj | collected 2018-10
ATGCTTGCACCCAAGATCGAAGAAGTCATCTGGGGTCATGCGGAAGTCAGACAGCTCTTCAAGGTCAGCGGTATCGGTACTATCGGCGGCTGCTATGTTACTGACGGTAAGATCCAGAGATCTTCAAACGTCAGAGTCATCAGAGACGACGTCGTTGTTTATACCGGTGTTCTCGGTTCATTGCAGCACGAGAAGGATTCTGTAAAAGAAGTAGTATCCGGACATGAGTGCGGTCTTACAGTCGAGAAGTATAACGACATAAAGATCGGCGACGTTATCGAAGCTTTCGGCAACGTCGAAGTTAAGAGGGACTGATATGAAAAACAGAAGACCTGAGATAGTCGGAGATGAGATCCAGAAGATCATCTCCACCATTATCTCAACCAAGTTAAAGGATCCAAGAGTTCCTTTGCTGACATCTGTTACGTCCGTTAAGATGAGCAGAGACTTATCGCATGCCACTGTGTTTATCTCCGTCTATGGTGACGAGAAAACACAGAAGGAAGCGATGGAAGCTATAGAGCATGCAAAAGGTTTTATCCGCTACGAAACAGTGCAGGAGATAAACTTAAGAGTCGCTCCCGAATTAAGCTTCAAGCTCGACAACACTCTTAATAACGCATTAAGGATGGAAGCTCTGATCGATAAGACGATCAAGGAAGATGAAGCAAGAAGACTTGCCAGAGAAGAAAGAGAAGGCAAGGATGAAGGCAGTCAGGAAGAAGAGTGATCTTCTTTCCTTATGCGGCTGCTTTAGAACGGAGATTTAAATGAGAGAACGCTATAAGGAAGGCAGCTTAAGAACTGCCAAAAACATCTTAAGCGTTATAGAAAAGGCTAAGGATAACAATGAGCTTATCCTTGTCTTTCCTCACAGGAGCGTAGATGGCGACTGTGTCGGTTCGAGCACCGGCATCGTAAGTATTGTCAGGTCTTTGGGAGTAGATGCTTATGTAGCTATTCCTGAAGAATTACCTGAGAATATGGGCTTTTTGGGTATAGATGAATACCTCATCCAGCCTGACAGCGGTTCTGAAAAAGCAACAGAATTAAATTCTAAGGGCACCGTCAATGGCAAGAAGCCCGGTGCAGTAATTGCTACCGATATTTCCGAGAGTTCAAGAATGGGAATATGCGGTGCGTTCTTTGATTCAGTTGATACGAAGATCATAATCGACCACCATGCTTCTGTTACGACGAGATCCGGTAATATGTGGATCGATCCATACAGTTCTTCAGCAAGTGAGATGGTATTTTATGTTGCTGAGCAGGTATCTTTGCTTACCGGAAAAGAACTTAAAGATGTTCTCGCTCCCAATTCGGTTAAAGCGGTCCTCGCAGGAATCGTTACAGATACCGGCAGATTTACTTTCACGAACACACACCCTGAGACTTTAGAGACAGCAGGTGCGCTGATGGATCTCGGAGGAAATATCTCCGAAGTCTGCTATAACCTTTTCGACCGCAAGTCAAAGCCGAAGTTCCGTCTGTCTGCAAAAGCCAGATCGGAAGTTAAGTTCTATTGTGATGACAAGTTTGCCCTTACGGTAGTTCCTTACGAGCAGTTCAAAGAATTCGGCGCCGGCCCTGACGGCGTTGACGATGTCGTATCTGCAATGAGAGATATTGACGGTGTCGAGCTCGCGATCGTTTTAAGAGAACTTGAGAACGGAGATGTCAGGGGCAATATCAGATCCAAGGAATACTTCGACTGCTGCAAGTTCGCCGAAGGCTTCGGCGGCGGCGGACATGTCAGAGCCGCGGGCTTTAATTCCAAAGGCGATATTAATGAAATCGCCAATGAAGTCGTTAAAAGGGTTCAGGACATTTTATGATTCAAGACGGATTCATCCTTGTAGATAAGCCTGAAGGATGGACTTCCTTTAAGACTGACCGGTTTGTCGGGAAACTCCTCGGCACAAGAAAAGTAGGACACTTAGGTACGTTAGACCCGTTTGCGACGGGCCTTCTGCCTGTGTTTGCCGGCAAAGGATTAAAGTATTTAAGATTCTGCGAAGGTTTTGATAAAGGATATTCCTGCAAATGTGTTTTCGGCGCGGAAACAGATACGATGGATAAGACAGGTGAGATAACTTCTGAGAATTATCCTTCACCTGAAGCTTTAGAACAGCTCGAAAAGTCAGACTACAAGCTTATCCGCGATGCTGTATTAAAAGTCAAGGAAACAAAAGAGCAGCTCCCGCCCGCATATTCCGCAAAGAAGATCGACGGTGTGAAAGCATATGAGCTCGCGAGAAAAGGCGAGATGCCGGACTTAAAGCCTGCGAAGATAACGATCTATTCGCTCGATATCACTGATATAAAAAAGCGCGAAAAGGGGCTTGCAATCGATTTTGACTGCCTGTGTTCCAAGGGAACATATATCAGAACGATCTGTTCTGATCTGGGCAGCATTACAGGCTACGGCGCTTATGCTGAAGCTTTGAGAAGAACCGTTAACGGACAGTTCAATGTAAAAGATGCATATACTCCTGAAATGCTCGAAAAGATGGCCGAAGCAGGTGATTTCTCATTTGTAAGAGATGCATCAGAGACTGTAAGTTTTCTGCCAGAGATTAAGCTTGACCCAAAACAGACAAAAGATATCAAGTTCGGAAGAAAGATAGAGTTTCCTATAGATGTAAAGCTTAACGGTGATGAACGCATTTACTACAGGGCAACATCTGAAGATAAGCTTATTGCAGTTGTTTTTCCTGCAATGGAAAACGGTATTTTGACTATGAGGATCGAGAGGCTTTTCGCACATGATTAAAGTTTGCAATACATATGGCCTTAACGATCTCCCTTTGGGCACAAAGGGACGCGTGATCGCGCTCGGCATGTTCGACGGCCTTCACCAGGGCCATATGGACATTATCAGAAAGGCTGTTGCCACAGCTGAAAGAGACGGCCTCACATCAACAGTCCAGACATTTAAGAATCTTTTTAAGAAGGACAATAAATCTCTTTATACTTCGGAAGAACGCATAAAGCTCGTAAGCGGGACCGGCGCAGACGAACTGCTTGTCCTGGATTTCGATGAAGTAAAGGATATGGAGCCTGAAGATTATCTTCGCAACGTTATTTTGTACCGATGCATTGCTGATACTCTCATCATGGGTGTGGATTACAGGTTCGGCAAGGGCGCCAGAGGCGATGTTGCCATGATCAAGGACTTTGCAAAAGAAAATGATATCCGCGTCATTGTCGTAAAAGACCATCTGCTCGAAGGAACAGACAGGAAGATATCCACGACATGGCTCAGGGATGAGCTTGCTGAAGGCAATGTCGATCTCGCAAGAGATCTTTGCGGCGGAAGAAACTATTTCTATTCCGGACGCTGCGTTCAGGGAAAACAGCTCGGCAGGATAATGGGTTTTCCTACGGCAAACATAATCGTGCCGGAAGATAAGTTCGTAGTAAAAAGAGGCGTTTATGTCTCTCGCATCCGCCTTGGCAGCAGAACACTTTACGGTGTAACCAACATCGGCAGGAGACCCACTCTGGAAGATGCTGTAAACGATGTGGCTGAGACCTATATTTTCGATTTCGATGAGGATATATACGGCGCAAACCTCGAAGTTGAGCTCCTGCATTTTTTGAGGCCTGAATCGAAGATGACATCTAAAGAAGAATTGATAGATGCCGTAAATCTTAATAAAGCGCAGGCTAAAGACTACCTCAAAAACCTCAATTAGACCGAGATTGACACCTTAAAAAGCCATATTATTTATTTTGTGGTAATATAACAGGGATTTATCTGACCCCAAGGAGGGGCAGGGAGGATAAGGAAACATGATGAATATGGTAGAAGTTAAATTTCCGGGACTCGGAATCGACGTAAACGTTAACCCCGTTGCCTTTCATATCGGCAGCATTGAGGTTTACTGGTACGGCATTCTGATCGCGTTCGCATTGGTGCTTTCTGTAATTCTTGCAGTTAAGCAGGCAAAGAGCCTTAATTTCCCGGAAGGCCTCGTTTACGATACGATCCTCATGATAATCCCCTGTGCCATCATCGGTGCCAGATTATATTTCGTAGCATGCAATCTTGATTACTATACAAAGCACCCCGCGGCTATCTTTGATCTGAGATCAGGCGGACTTGCCATTTACGGCGGTGTTATCCTCGTATTCCTCGGCGGTCTTCTTATGTGCTACATAAGGAAGATCCCTTTCAGGGAACTTGCTGACTATTGTGTTGTTTATCTTCCTTTGGGCCAGGCAATTGGCAGATGGGGCAATTTCTTTAACCAGGAATGCTTCGGAACAAACACAACACTTCCCTGGGGTATGACAAGCTCTACAATCGAGAGCTATCTCAGATCCAGCTGCCCTACGCTCGTATCCACGATGCCGGTTCATCCGACATTCCTTTACGAGTCTTTGGCTGACCTCGCGATCTTCTTTATCCTTCTTTATATCAGAAAGCATTCAAAGATCCCTTTCGAGACATCCTGCGCATATTTCGCACTTTACGGAACTGCAAGATTCTTCATTGAGGGTCTCAGAACAGATTCGCTTTATATTGGTAACACAAGCATCAGAACATCTCAGCTTCTGTCACTTATCTTCGTAGTTTTGGCGCTCGCTTACATCGCTTATGCGAGAACACAGAAGTTTGAGAAAAAGGGCTTCCCTAAGAAGCTCTATGTTGAGTTGACTGAGGAAAAGAAGTAATAATGAGTAAGGCTGGTTCCGGCGTTGTAAAACTTCGCGGGAAAGATGGTCTTAAGGCCGTCGACTATTATCTTGTCGTGCCTGTTTTGACCATGACGATAATCGGCCTTTATGTTCTTCAGAAAGTTTTATCCAAAGGTTATGCAGCTTACCCTGGAAACTACTACAGACAGATAGTGGCAACGGTAGGCGGCGTTATCGCTGCGCTGATTATCTCGCTTCTCGACGAACACCTGCTTAAGGTTGTCGGCAGAGTTGTCTACGCCGCAGCGCTTTTCCTTTTGATCCTGGTTCCTATCGACGGTTATTCCCTGGCAGGCACATGGGGTGCCGACTCATGGCTCAAGCTCCCTGTAATCGGTAACTTCCAGCCGTCAGAACTCGCCAAGATAGGTCTCGTAATGGTAGCTGCCGATATTTTCGAACAGATGCATAACAAAGAAGTCACGATGCTAAAAGGCTTCGGTAAGATGGCCGCAGTCTATGCACCGCCTATGCTCCTTATCCTTGCACAGCCTGACTTCGGTACCGCGATGGTTATCGTATTTACTTTTATCTGCATGCTGTTTGCGTGGGGTGTCCGTTACAGATACTTCCTTCTCGCTTTCTCATCCTTGATCGTTATCGTCGTACCGTTGGTATGGACGTTCTATCTGAAGCCCTATCAGAAGGAGAGAATCTTATCTCTCTTGTTCCAGGGTTCTTCACCTCAGTCCGAGTACAATCTCCAGCAGTCCAAGATGGCGATCGCTTCAGGTGGTCTTGCCGGAAACCACACGGGAATCCTTACCCCCGTTCCGGTTAAGGAGAGCGACTTTATTTTCGCCGCCATTTCTGAGCACATGGGATTTATCGGAACTACGACGGTTATTATCCTCGCATTCTTTTTTCTGTGCAGATGCCTGTACGTTGCCGCTAAGATCAAGTCGAAATCGGCATCCTACATGATGACCGGATTTACCGGATATTTCGCATTCCACTTTATCGAAAACATGGGCATGGCAGTAGGCCTTCTTCCTATCACGGGAATCCCTTTGCCTTTCATGAGTCTGGGAGGCACGGCGATGCTCATCAATTACATGGCGTTCGGAGTTATATTGAACATTTCAATAAACCGGAATATGTAGTGTCGGAGGCATACCATGAAGGGAAAATGGAGACAGAATCTTCATATCGAACCTCCTGAAGGTTGGATGAACGACCCAAACGGATTGTGCTTTTTTGACGGCCTTTATCACGTTTATTTCCAGTATTCACCCGGCACGCCGAATGGCGAAAGTGTCCGCCGTTGGGGTCACTATGTGAGCCCTGATCTTCTCTCGTGGAAATATAAAGGCATAGTCCTTGATGCAGACATTCCTGAAGATAGGGATGGCGTGTTCTCAGGTTCTGCAGTTGCTTTTAACGATCACGTCGAATTCTTCTATACGGGTAACGTTATGGAAGAAGGAGATTACGATTATGTTCTTGAAGGAAGAGGTGCAAATGTCATTTGTGTCACGTCTTCCGATGGCGCGAAAATGTCATCTAAAAAAGTATTATTGCGCAACATCGATTATCCTGAATTCTGTTCATGTCACGTAAGAGATCCCAAGGTGTGGATCGAAGACGGAGTATATAAGATGGTACTGGGCGCACGAACGAAGGATGATAAAGGATGCGTGCTTCTTTATGAAGGCAAGAGCATCGATTCGCTTGAATATAAGAAATGCTTTTCTGCTCCTGACATGGGTTATATGTGGGAGTGCCCGGACCTTTTTGAAATAGAAGGAAAGAAGTTTCTTGCGTTTTGTCCGCAGGGAATACCTCAGGGAGAATTCAAATATCAGAACCTGTTCCAGAGCGGATACTTTACTATTGATGGTGATACATTATCAGACTTCGAGGAATTCGATTACGGCTTCGATTTCTATGCACCGCAGACATTCGTTACACCTGACGGCAGAAGACTCCTTATCGGCTGGATGGGAATAGGAGACGGTTCTTATACCAATCCGACAACAGATCTCGGCTGGCAGCATTGTCTTACATTGCCCCGTGAACTTACTGCAGGATCTGACGGAAAGATCTTGCAGAACCCTATCCGTGAACTTGATTCATTAAAAAAGATTACTAAGCCTGTCGATGGCGAAGCGTGGGAAGGTCTGCCTTTTGAAGTTGATACTGTAGGTTTTGATGACAGCGTATCTGTCAGCGTATCAGGGGCTGAGATCACCTGGGATAAGGCAAGCGGAGTTTTAAGCCTGCATTTTACCAATGGCGAAGGCTATGGAAGATGCGAGAGGAAAATAAGGATATCTTCTTTGGAATCGCTTCGTATTATTGCTGATGTATCTTCATTAGAAATATATATAAATGGCGGCAGATACGTCATGAGTACCAGGTTTTACCCCGAACACCGCCAGGTGAAGGTTTCAGCCAGCGGAGCTGTTGCATCATTAAGCAGGCTGAGACTTAACGACACGCTTGTTGCGATCGGTGAAGCCCTGATTGATTTCATTCCCGACAGGAAGGCTTGTGAATTCTACGAAGTAAGTTCATTCTCTCCTGCGACAGGCGGAGCTCCCGCAAATGTCTGCGGAGCCTTTTCGAAGCTCGGCGGCAAATCGCGTATGATCACCCAGCTTGGCCGTGATCCTTTCGGTGACGTTATTACAAGAACTTTGAATGAAGCGGGTGTCGATACTTCCTGCATCTCCTATACTTCTGAAGCAAATACTGCGCTCGCATTCGTAAGCCAAACGGCTGACGGCAAGAGTACTTATTCGTTTTACAGGAATCCTTCCGCGGACATGCTTTTCGATCCTTCAGCCATCACGGCAGAGATGTTCGACGATTGCTATGCGCTCCATTTCTGCAGCGTTTCTTTGGGCGATTTCCCGATGAAGGACGCTCACCGCGCTGCGATTACTATCGCAAGAAGACAGGGCGCGATCGTCAGCTTCGATCCTAATCTCCGCTTCATGCTCTGGGACGACAAAGATGCACTGAAGCGCGTCATCTGGGAATTCATTCCTGACTGCGACATCGTAAAGATATCCGATGAAGAACTGGAGTTCATTACAGGATGTTCTGATATCAGCGAGGCTCTTCCGCTGCTGTTCGTCGGAAGTGTTAAGCTCGTGATCCTTACCAAAGGCAAGGACGGAGCTGACTGCTACAGCAGCCTGGGCAGTGTGTCTTCAGCAAGCACTAAGGTCACTGCTGTTGATACCACCGGCGCAGGCGACGGCTTCATCGGTTCATTCCTGTGGAAGTTAAGATCCCTTGGCATCGGCAAGGAGAATCTCGGCGAGTGTCCTTTGGCGGTCATTAAAGAATGCCTGGACTTTGCCAACCGCTTCTGTGCAATAAGTGTTCAGCGGAAAGGCGCGATACCGTCGTATCCGGAGTTAAATGAAATAAAGTAATTATTAGGGCGGCTCAAGTAGCCGCCTTTTGTTTACGATGAAAAGGTTTGTGATTGGAAGTGACGAAAATGGTGACGGTTTTAGCTGAATTCGTCACACATTTCGTCATTTTGGGGGTAAAGTGACGGAATCGGTGACGTTTTAGGCAGATTTCGTCATCATTTCGTGCACTCCCGTTTCTGATGACGCTTCACCCTCAAAAACACCCCTAAAAGGGCACCTTTTCATATCAGTTTTATGACAATTACACCCCCTGTTTCCAATTGAGGTAATAGTGTGTCAGTTTTCGCACATTTTGGATCCTTTTTGATCAACACCACGCTGCAAAAAACCATCAACCACGCGGAGTTTCGGCTTCAAAGCCTTTGCCGGATTGACATAGAAAAAATATTTAACAAATTTCCAAAAAATTACAAAAAACCTCTTGCGTTAAAAAAAGATTACGAATAGAATACAGATGTGTGGTGATACGGGGAGATAATTCCCATTCTGGTGGAGGAAAGTGGTCGAAAGCCGGCCGCGGCCCCCACTTTAACACAAAATCATGTAAAAACGAAAGACTCAGGATGAGAGACATTAAGAAAGTAGACGCAAAGGGGAGATTTTTTATCCCTTCTAAGCAAAAAGAATTGCTTGGCGCTGAGGTTGTGGTAACAAACAGCCTCGATGTCGGCTATTTATGCGTTTACTCGAAGGACCATTTTGAGGCATTGAAGGCTCAGCTCTCAAAGCTCAATTCCATGGATTCCAATGTCCGTAAGATCAAGAGAGCTATCATCGGTGAGGCTTGTGAAGTAAGCGTTGATTCCCAGGGCAGGATATCTGTAAACAGTGAGCTTTGGGACAGGATCAATGCAAAGCCCGGCGACGAGATCTGCGTTTTTAATGATGACGGTAAGCTCGATATTTGCACTAAGAGTTTCTATGACAACGAGGATCACGACCTCAGCGGCATAGAAGGATTGGAGACGAAGTATTATGTTGAAGGTCTCTGATTTTGATCACATTCCCGTACTCCTTTACCAGACGGTTGACGCGCTTAATGTCAGACCGGGCGGTATCTATGTGGACTGCACTGCAGGCGGAGGTTCTCACAGCGCTGAGATCGCCAGGAGAATGAAGGGACAGGGAATCCTTGTTTCGATCGATAAGGACGACGCTGCTCTTGCTGCGTGCATGGAACGTAAGGATGCATTTGCAGGGATCGACTGGATGCCTGTCAAATCTGACTATAAAGATATAGATGATATTATCAGGAGCCTCAAGATCGGTAAGGTCGACGGCATTATGGCTGATCTCGGCGTTTCTTCGTATCAGCTCGATACGGCTGAGAGAGGTTTCTCATATATGAAGAACGGTCCTTTGGACATGAGAATGGATCCTGATGAATGGCTTACGGCAGCAGAAGTAGTAAACAGATATTCGAGAGACGAGCTTGAGAGGATCTTCAGAGAATATGGTGAAGAACACCATGCCGGAAGGATCGCCGACGGTATCGTCGAGAGAAGAAGAACAAAGCCTTTCACAAGGACTACGGAACTTGCACAGGCTATCAAGGATTATATGCCGGGTCACGGCAGGGGCGAGGACCAGCATCCTGCAAAGAGATGCTTCCAGGCAATAAGGATCGAAGTAAACCACGAGCTCGACGGCCTTGAATCGCTCTTGAATGACGGCATAAGAAAGCTCAAACCGGGCGGAAGATTTGCAGTCATATCTTTCCATTCATTGGAAGACAGGATCGTAAAGGAAGCCTTCAGGAAGGCAGAAAGTCCTTGTACATGTCCCAGAGATTTTCCCGTATGCGTTTGCGGAAAGAAGTCCTTGGGAACGGTAATCACAAAGAAACCGATCGAACCTACGGAAGAAGAAATAGAGATCAATCCGAGGTCTCGTAGCTCGAAACTCAGGGTATTTGAGAGGAACGACAACGAGCAATACAACTAACGAATATAAGTAAAGGTAGTAGGAAATGGCAGTCAAGACAGCATCGAAAAAGAAAATCAAAAGCTTCGATGTAGGCGCACAGGATGAAGCGCTCAACGAAGTGCTGTCTGCCGGAAAGAGCACTTATACTTATAATGCAGGCTCTATCATTCCTTATGACCCTTATACCACTGACGAAGAAAATCTTATAATCGAAGAACCCATCAGCAAGTATATGTCTGAAGACTTTGCTTCTTATGAAGATGTTCATGAGAGATCAGTTCAGTATGCAAAGGAACACGAAGATCCGCAGACGAGATTAGAGAATAAAAAGAAGACAAGAAGACTTACGAGAAGAAAGCTTTTCGAGACAGTAATCTCGATCATTCTTGTAATTGCGATCGGTGTATTCGTAATGCTCCTTCTCTATCCTCAGACAGAGATCTCAGAGCTTGCAAGAGATAATTCTAATCTTAAAGACAAGATCAATACCGCTAAAAGAGAAATAGTAAACGCAGAAGAGAATGCTAACGGAATCACGGACATGGATGTTATCCGTGCTCGTGCGATCGCACTCGGCATGCAGGATCCGAACATGAATCAGGTCATTAATCTCCCGATCCCTAATACGGATTCGTTAAAGACGAGGATCAACTATAACTCTGACGGAATAAACGAGGAAGCGTTCAAGGATTCCAAGGACGCGTTGGCTGACTATTATGCAGCGCACCCTGATAAGTAATGCCCAACCCTTAAAGGGTTTTACCGGGATCAAAACGAAAGACGGCATTAAGGAATCGGTAAAGATTCCTGCGGAAAACGACCCTGAAGAACAGCCAAAGGATCAGCAGCATAAACGCAATTCATATGCAAAGGTATGGATTGCGGTCGTTTCAGTTGTAGTGGTTCTTTATACAGCTTATCTCCTTTTAAATCTCTATCAGACGACAGTAAGAGACTATGACAAGTATGCCAGAGCTGCCGCTGATGAACAGTGGACTCTCGTAACATACAGTGCGAACCGCGGACTTATCTACGATGCAAACTTGGTTCCGATGGCATCAAATACATACGATTACACGCTCATCTGTTCCCCGAAGATGGTTTCATCCGCCCTTATGGACAGACAGCAGATCATGGACGGCGTTGTCGGCATTTTAGGTGTCAGTTACGAAAAATTAGACAAGATCATTCCTGTTGATCCTACGGATAAGACAGATAAGAGAAATGATGTTGCAGGATGCGACGTTATTAAAAATATTCCTGTTGAGAAAAAAGACGAATTCGCGAAGTGGGCGAAGGAAAACAAGGTCAAAGGCTTTGCTTTCGTCGCAGTTCCGCAGAGATATTACAACTACGGAAGTCTTGCTTCCCAGGTTGTCGGATATGCGAAAAACGACGGTGTCAGCCTTAACGGTCTTTATGGCCTTGAGGCATACTACAACAGCATTCTCTCAGGTGATGACGGATACAGATATTCAGAGACCGATGAAATCACGGGCGGCGTACTGCCTTATGCAGATGCCACTTCAAGAGCCGTATCAGACGGCAACAATATAGTCACCAATATCGACATCAGTATCCAGAGAATCGCAGAAGAAGCAGCTAAAGAAGCTTATGATAAGTTCGACCCGATTGACGGTGTCTGCGCTATCGTTATGAATCCTTATACAGGTGCCGTTTATGCGATGGTATCTATTCCCAACTATGACCTTAACGATCCTTACGGAAGGCCGTATGGAGTGGGTGAAGAAGCATGGAATTACATGGATAAGGAGACCAGAGTCCAGTACGTAATGGCGAATGCCTGGCGTAACCGCTGCGTTTCCGACACTTACGAGCCCGGTTCAACATTCAAGGCTCTTACAACCTGCATGGCTTTTGAGGAAAACCTCGCAAGAGAAGAGGAGACATTTGACGATGCTCCGATGAAACTCTCAGAACAGCACACGATCTCATGCTGGATGCAGAAGTCGGCTGGCTTTAACCACGGTCAGGAAACACTCACCAAGGCTTTCGAAAACTCCTGCAACCCTGTCTTTGCACAGCTCGCGCAGAGGATCGGAATAACAAAGTATTATTCATATGTCCGCATGCTCGGTTTCTATGATGCGACCGGAATAGACCTTCCTGCTGAAGGTAAGGGTATCTTCCATAAGAATCCGTCCAAGGTCGATATGTCGGTTTTGTCTTACGGCGAGTCTTCGACGGTTACGCCTATCCAGCTGATCACATCCTACTGTGCTATCGTTAACGGCGGCGACCTTCTCGTTCCGCACATCGTTAAGTACATTACGGATCCTGAAGGAAATATCGTGGATGAGATCGAACCCGAAGTAGTAAGAACCGTGTTCTCGGAAGATACATGCAAGAGAGTAAGAAAGCTGATGGAAGGCGTTGTATCCGACGGTACCGGTTCAGCAGGTAAAGTTGCAGGTTACGCAGTTGCAGGTAAGACCTCAACATCAACGATCGACGTAGGTGAACTTAAAGGCCTCCACGTTCTTTCATTCTCATGCTATGCGCCTTCGTACGATCCGAAGATAGCGGTTCTCGTAGTTATCAACAAGCCGAGAGACAAGTCGGTAGGTTCATCTTCTGCAGCTTCCACAGCGGCAAAGATCGTTGAAGGTACATTGTCTTACATGGGCGTCGAGAGAAAATTCACAGAAGAAGAATACAGCGAGATGCTCAAGGAATGGTACGTTCAGAAGGTTGACGGACTCCCTGCCTCACAGGCAGCATCAAAGATCTCCGTAAACGGTCTTTCGACTCTCTACGGAACACTCGACATGAACTCTGAGACAATAGTTGCGAGAACATATCCTGACTATTACCACACGCTTTATAAGACGGGTGTCGTCGTTCTCTATCCTGAGAATGTTTCTGAAGAAGAAATGCTCACAACGAGAGTTCCTAATATGGCCGGAATGTCTGCGATCGAATGTATCGAAGCTTGCCTTAAGATGAACCTCAACTGCAAGATCGACAAGAACAGTGACATCAAGGGTGTATGCGTGAGCCAGAGCGTTGCTTCCGGCATGACCGTTAAAGCCGGCGACATAATTTATGTCAAATTGTCGAGCAGCAGCACGGCAACATATAACCAGCAAAACGATGCTACAAAGTCTTCTACAGTCGTTGATACTTCAGGTGAAGACGGAACAACAGCGGGAAACACGAATAAACGCAGAGAGGAATAGTGCTCTCACGCACAAACATGGGAGGCGCCATTACATTAATTTCATTCTTTTTGCCACATAAGAGTTTGAACTTTTTGTTTTAATATATTTGTCGGTTTAATAGCGTAATTGACAGATAGCGACAGAGGAAGAAATATGAAACTTCAGGAAGTTCTTAACAATATTGATTTTGAGGTAATTTCAGGTGATCTTAACAAGGAGATCACATCTGTCGAGTATGACTCCAGAAAAGTGGCAATAGGATCGCTCTTCGTATGCGTTCAGGGATTTACCGTTGACGGTCATTCATTTGCTTCGATGGCTGCAGAAAAGGGCGCTTCCGCTATCGTTGTTGATAAGAACAGAACATGCCTTTCAGTCGATGAACTTGATGTCCTCGCGAAAGAGAATTTCCTGAGCGTCATTGAGATCGATGACACACATAAGCATCTGGCTGATCTGTGCGCTAATTTTTACGAGCATCCCGAAAAGAGACTCTCCATATACGGCATTACAGGAACCAAGGGTAAGACCACTACGGCTTTCATGCTGAGAGCTATCCTTGAGCAAAGCGGCAGGGACACAGGCCTTATCGGTACTGTCTGCAATATCATTGCAGGAAAAAAGACGCATGCTGCCCATACGACACCTGAATCAAGAGAGCTCTATGACATGATGGATGTCTTAACGAGAAATAATTCGGAAAGCCTTGTAATGGAAGTATCTTCCCAGGCATTAAAGCTCGACAGGGTAAGAGGCCTTAAATACCGTACGGCTGCTTTTACTAATCTTTACGAAGACCATATCGCGCCTAATGAGCATCCTGATATGGAAGACTACATTACCTGCAAACTTAAGATCTTCGATAACTGCGAAAAGGGTATCGTTAATCTCGACTGCGATGCGGCAGAAAGAGTTATCGAATACTGCAAAGGCAAAACTGACCTTATTACTTATTCGATTGGCGGCGAAGCTGACTTTGTCGCAAGAAACTTAAGACCTGAGAGAAGAGGTCACGTAACAGGTACGGTTTTCGAACTCGACTGCGAATACTATAAGTGCGACATCTTTGTTGCGCTCCCCGGAAAATTTAATGTTTATAATGCTCTTTGTGCTATCTGCTCTGCTGTAAATGAAGGCATAGATATTGAAGATATCAAGACTGCTCTGGCAAATATCAGCGTTCCCGGAAGAATGCAGCCCATTGAGAATAATTTCGGAGTTAATATCCTCGTTGATTATGCACACAATGCTGCAGCTTTAGAGAGCGTTCTGACCACTCTTAAGGAATACACTACAGGAAGGATAATAACTGTTTTCGGATGCGGAGGAAACCGCTCTGTTACAAGACGTTTCGAGATGGGCGAAGTATCAGGAAACCTCTCGGATTATACGGTAATAACATCAGATAATCCCAGAAAGGAAGAGCCTGATGCGATAATTGCCAATATTGTTACGGGCATATCCAAAACTGACGGAAAGTATGAGGTCGAACCTGACAGGAGCAAAGCAATTAAGCTCTCCATCAATATGGCTCAAGAAGGCGACACTGTTCTTATCGCCGGCAAGGGCCACGAAGACTATCAGATCTTTGCAGACAAAACGATACATTTCGATGATTGCGAGCATGCCAGAAATGCTGTGATCGAGCGGGAAGGAAAATAATATGTTTACGCTTGAAGAAGTAAAGAAAGCAATAGGCGGCAGGCTGATCTCCAAAACTGATGAGATCGTTTTCGCATCATTGATCGAAGTGAAAGGTGTTTCGACCGATACCAGGACCATCAAAGAATGTGAGCTCTTCATCGCTTTGAAGGGTGAGAATTTCGACGGCAACGATTATCTCGCAAAAGCATTTGAACTTGGCGCATGCGCGCTTGTTACCAATGATGAAAAGATGGTGCCCGACGGTGCAAATGCGATAATCGTGGAAGATACCGTAAAGGCATTGGGACTTCTTGCAAACCACTACAGATTTAAGCTCGGCTGCAAGGTTATCGCAGTAACGGGTTCTGTCGGAAAGACTTCGACAAGGACCATGATCGCTGAAGTTCTGAAGACCGGCCTTAAGGTCCATTCGACGGTAAGAAATCTCAATAACGAGATTGGTATGGCACAGTCGATCCTCTCTGCTCCCGAAGACTCTGATGTCATCGTAGTCGAGATGGGTATGAGAGGTCCCGGCCAGATTTCTTATCTTACAAAGATCGCGAGACCTGACATTGCGATAATCACGAATATCGGTTATTCGCATATCGGAATATTAGAGAGCAAAGACGCGATATTGAATGCCAAGATGGAGATCACGGAAGGTCTTACGGACGGCGGAATTATCGCTATCAACAGTGATGACAGAAAGCTCTTTGACCACTGCGTTAAGGTGCTCACGATAAATAATTTCATTGCAGGCATCCAGGTAAGTTCAG
>JAEEGL017419713.1_pt1 | contig 15624 bp, 11 predicted proteins | sample 9134231 | NCBI WGS metagenome assembly JAEEGL01 (sample SAMN16246548, study PRJNA631951) | gut metagenome | biome: gut microbiome; feature: rumen; material: fiber-attached | host: Bos | place: Iran: Karaj | collected 2018-10
CTCGCCGTTGGCATCCTTAACAGGTGCAGCGATGGTGCATACCATAATACCGAAGGATGAATCGAGGAACGGAGCGGTAAATACTGTTTCACCGGTCTCCTTTGGAGCCTTGAGCCAGTAACGGGTGGTTGTGTCGAGACCTGGATAATCTATGGTCATAATTTCGCCGTTAGACGAACCGATATCTCTTGCAAACCAGTCGCCCATATATATTTCGATAAGTGTGCTGTCGTGAGTGCTCCATGCAGAATTCAGCTGCTTATGAACTGTAGGCCACATAGGGCTTTCTCCGTAAGGCATAGGATTTGTCTGCATGCTTTTCATAAAGTTAATGATAACAGGGTCTGCCGCAACTTGTTCGGCGATAACTCTGTGCTCATTAAAAAAGTCTTCGATTTCCCAAGCCAATGTGTCGGCTGTGAGCTGGATCTTTTCGTTTGAGGACTGATTTACGTTGTGGCGCAGAATCAATCCCAACCCGACCAGAGCTACAATAAAAATTATTGCAGTGATAATCGCGGTTTTCGTTACTAGTTTGGTAGCCAATCCTTTCTTCATTGTCATTTCCTCCAAAATCACTTTCCAATAGATGTATAAAAAAATAAATAATATAACTGTGTCGGTATACGCCAACAGTAATATTATATTTCTCAAAGTGTCACATTAGTGCAATAAAAATGGAAAGAAATGAGAAAAAGGGCCGGCAAATGCCGACCCTTTTTCTCCCGATATGGGAGGTGCTATTAATATTTGTCGTTTGGATCAAAGTCCAGTGATATGTTAAGTTCAGGAGCATTCTCGCGAGCCGGTGCTGCCTTTGCGGCAGGGGCAGGGGATGTGCCGCCTGTGAGTCTCTTTGGCTCTGCAACGGTGCTGTTGCTGATCTTGAACTGTGCAACGAGCTTCTTTAACATATCTGCCTGACCGTAGAGCTCTTCGGACGAAGCCGCAGATTCTTCGGATGTAGCAGAGTTGGACTGAATAACGATGGATACTTCTTCGATACCCTTGTTGACTTCGTTGATGCCCGCAGCCTGTTCCTGTGAAGCTCCCGCGATGCCTGCAACAAGTTCCGAAGCCTTGCCGATACCTTCAACGATTTCAGCGAGAGCCTCTGCGGTTTCGTTTGCGATCTTGGTACCTGCATTAACCTTTGCAACGGAGCCTTCGATGAGAGCTGTTGTCTCGGAAGCGGCCTCTGCGGATTTAGCAGCGAGGCTTCTTACTTCGTCAGCTACAACTGCGAAGCCCTTGCCGTGTACGCCCGCTCTTGCGGCCTCTACAGCGGCATTCAGAGCCAGGATATTGGTCTGGAATGCGATATCGTCGATAACCTTGATAATCTTTGAAATGTTTGCGGAGGATTCGTTGATCTCGTCCATGGAAACAAGCATTTCCTTCATCTGGTTGTCGCCGCGTTCTGCGCTGCTCTTTACATTGTTTGCAAGAGTTGAAGCTTCCTTTGCGTCGGACGCATTGTGCTGAGTCTGCTCTGCAATTTTGCCGACTGTGGAGGTAAGCTCCTGAACAGCGGCGGCCTGCTTTGTGGAGCCGTTTGCGAGAGTCTGTGCAGCTTCTGAGAGCTGTCTTGAACCGTTCGCAACCTGTGCCGCAGATTCTGTGAGGTTTGTCATTACGCTGCGGAGCTTGTCGACGATTGTGCGAAGTGCTTCGCCGATTGCTTCGTAGTCTCCGATGTATCTGGAGTTGTCGATCTGAACTGTGAGGTCGCCGTCAGCCATGGCGGTGAGGGTATTCGAAATGTCCGAAATTACTCCGCGCAGCTGGGTGATGGTTGTGTTCATGGCGTTCTTTGACTGAGCATGTCCGCCCTTGTAGTTGCCCTCTACCATGTGGCCGAGGTCGCCGTTTGCAACGCGCTCGAGGACTTCCATAACCTCGTTTGTAGGATTGAGGAGAGCATCGACAGTGGCGTTGATTCCTCTTGCCACATCACCGTATTCACCGGCATGTGCGCTCTCGTTGATTCTCTTTTCGAGGTCACCCGCAACAGCGGCATTTGCCATGTCCATAACATCTTCAACGATGTGCTGTACGGAGCCGGTCATCTGCTTGATGCTTGTATCGATTGCGTCGAACTGTTCCGCAACGGCCTTTTGGTATTCGTCCGGAACCATAGTGTTTTCTGTGAGCTCGAAATTACCCTGAGCAATATTTTCGAGGTTGCCCTTTAATCTTTCAACAGCCGCATCGGAGTAAGCGTTTGCTCTCGATACTTCTGTGATATCCTGGAATACGGAAATGAATCCGCGGTCGCCGCCTTCTTCGTCAACGAGCGGCTGAGTGATTCTGAGGAATTCCTTGCCGTCTAAATCGTATTTAACCTGCGGCTTGCCGGCCTGGAGTTCAGTAACACCGGAGAAGTCCTTACCATCGAGAACGGCAGGCTTGCCTTCCATCTGGGATGGCTTTTCGAAGAGACCTCGGTCGATGAAGTGATTTGCGAGAGGGTAGTTAACGAATGTCCAGTTGCCGTTGTGGTCGATAGCCTGCATTCTTACAGGAATACCGTCGAGCATTGTCTCGTACCAAAGCTTCTTGTCGTTCATGAGCTCGAGAGTATTGTTGATACCTTCCATAGCTGTCTTGAACTGACCGCCGTACTTGGAAACATCCGCTCTTACGGTGTAGTCCTCGTTCTTTGCGGCCTCTGCCAGCTTTTGAGTATCCTCTACGAGAGTCTTGATATTGTTAACAGCACCCTGAAGCGCATTCATGATGTCTGCGTAGTCGCCCTGAGAATTGTTGGTGATTTCAGGAACTTCGCCGCGACCGAGTGCGGTAGATACGTCTGCTACAACGTTGATTTCCGTCATAACGGCTTCCATTGTGGCATTAAAGCCCTCGACGATACGCTGGTATCCGCCGACGAACTTGGAAGCGTCTCCGCGGTATGAAGTGTTTCCGAGGATTGCGTTCTGAGTCATATCCTCTGTCTCCGTAACGAGAGCGCTGAGTGTTGCAACCATTCCCTTGAGGGCGATGTTGAGCTCGTCTTCGTCACTGCGAGGCTTGATTTCTATATCTGTATTTCCGGCCGCTACCTGGTTAAGTACGGCTGTCTGTTCATTGTTTGCGTCAATTAAGGATGCGAATGAGTTTACGAGCACATCCACTTCATCCTTTTCGTTTTCACGGCGCTGAATGTTGCCCGGCTTTTTACCGAGTGCAAGTGCCGATGCCTGCTCTGCAACTACGCTGACAGGGGCGATAGCCTTTCTGGTCGAGAGAAGCAGTGAGATAAGGATTACGATGAGAGCGAAGAGCAGGATAGCTGCTTGCAGCAGAATTGTTGTTGTTGCAGCTGCATAAGCCTCGCTCTGTGGGAGTGCCACGATTGCGGTCCAGCCGATCTTATCGAGAACCTTTGTGGTCGCTACCATTTTGTCGCCGTTCTGGTCTGTGAACTTGAAGATTTCGCCGTCTGTAGGATTAAGTACTGCGTCTACCAAAGTCTCGTCGAAATCGAATGTGGTAATGTTGAAGTTGTCACCGTTGTCGTCAAGACCCATATATGCTTCGTCAGGGTGATAGAATACGGTACCGTCATTAAGATATACCATTGTGTATCCGTGTTCGCCGACCTTTGAGCTTGCGAGCTTGTCGCGAACGTCATTCAGGTAAAAGTCTACGCATACGGAACCGAGATGTTCGCCACCGGCATTGACAGGGGAGGCAATTGTACATACAACATTTCCTGTCTGGCTGTCAACATAAGGTGCGGTGAATACTGTAGCACCGGTTTCCTTTGGACCTGTCATCCAGTAACGTGTCATGACATCCATACCCGGATAGTCAACCTGCATCGTTTCACCTGTGGATGAACCGATGTCGTTTACATACCAGCTGGATACATATATTTCTACCGAAGTGTCGGCATGCATCTGATATGCGCCTTCAAGCTGTGCGTGAAGGGTAGGCCACAGCGGGCTGTCAGCTATAAAATATCTGTTGACCTTTTCGTCCTGCATGAAATTGATGATTACAGGATCGAGTGCGCACTGCTCTGTCATTGCAGCGTGCAGATCAAAGAATTCTTCGGTTTCCTGCGCAATTCTGTCTGCGGTAACGGAAAGGGTCTCGTTTGAGCTCTTTTTTACCGATGATGAAAGCACCAGGCTCAGGATGAGCAGAGCCACCGCGAAGATGATGATTGTCAGGATACCGGTTTTCACAACCAGCTTTCTGGCCAGTCCTTTGCTTTTCATGGGATTTTGTCCTCCTCGTTAGTTAAATTTTTCTACCTATTACTATATACAACAACATACCATAATTCTCGCATAAATTCATGAATAAAGCAAGCATTATTTAGACGCTGAGACCAACTCTTCTGCGGATTTCAAGGTTGTTTCGGTGATATTTGTCCCGCCCAAAATTCTTGCAATCTCGTTTACTTTTTCATCGGCATCAAGCTTTGTTATCGTGGTCTTTGTAACACCGCCCTTTGTAGCCTTGTCGATGCGGTAATTTGTATGTCCGCAGGCCGCTATTTGCGGCAGGTGAGTGATGCAGATAATCTGGTGATTTTCTGCGATTTCTTTAAGCTTTTTGCCGACAACCGATGCGGCGATGCCGGATATTCCGGTATCTATTTCGTCAAAGATAAGGGTAGGGATTTCGTCATAGTCGGCTATAATCTTTTTGAATGCCAGCATGATACGGCTCATTTCACCGCCCGAAGCTATTTTATTGAGTGGCTTAAGCGGCTCGCCCGCATTTGTGCTTATCATAAACAAAACCGCATCCTTGCCGTTTTCCGTAAAATCAGGCAGGGCCTTAAACTCTATTTCAAGCTCGGAATTATTGAAGTTCAAATCCTTTAGCTGCTCAATGATGCGCTTTTTAAGCTCCGCGGCCGAATCGTGGCGTAGCTTTGAAAGTCTTTCGGTTGCAAGATTAAGCTGCGCCGTAATCATTTCAAGCTGGTTTTCAAGCTCTGAGCGCAGGTGATCCGAATTCTCAACATCCTTAAGCTCTGTCTCTATGGTTTCGGCAAAGTTTAAAACCGCCTCAATGCTGCCCGGTGTGATGCCGCCATCTAAAAACTCGTTTCCGTACTTGCGCTTTAAGTTCTGAATGAGGTCATAGCGCTCTATACATTCATCGAGTTCTTCCTGTGAAAATACCATATCATCGCGCTCGGAACGAATCTCGTGTGCAATGTCATCGAGCTCGTAGCAGAGAGAGGATATGCGCTCCGACAAATCGGATATGGAGGCTTTGTATGAACCGATGGCCTCGATATCCCTTGAAATATTCTCGAGCATGTCAATTGCCGAAGGCTCGCCGTCGTATATCGTCTCATAGGCACCCGACAGAATCCGGTGCAGCTTTTCACTGTTTTGGAGCAGGGTGATCCTTTCGGAAAGCTCGGCATCCTCGCCCGGCGTCAGCTTTGCCGCGCGGATTTCCTCGAGCTGGAACTTCATGAAATCGCGCTTTTTGTCTGCGTCGGCTGCATTTTGCATGAGGCGCTTTAAGCTCGCATTTGTCTTTACATAGCCGTCGTACAGCTTGCCGACTGTCTCGAGCACTGGTGAAATCTCGTCCGCATGGTAGAGGTCGATGAGGTGCACGTGGTAGTCGGGATTTAAGAGTGACTGGTGGTCGTACTGGCCGTGTATGTCGGCGAGGCGCCTGCAGTAGGTACCAAGCTCCGCCAGAGTCACAACGCTGCCGTTTAGCTTACACAGGTTCTTGCCGGAAGAGCTGACCTCGCGTGCGATGACTATCTCTTCGCCGTCAAGCTCGCCCGCAATTTCTACGGTGGCCTTGTCAGCGCCCGTGCGGATGAAGCTGCCGTCGGCTCTTGCGCCGAGTGCCAGGCTGATTGCTTCGATCACGATGGATTTGCCCGAGCCGGTTTCACCGGTAATAATGTTCAGGCCTTTCTCAAACTCGACCGCGCAGTTTTCGATGATTGCAAAGTTTTTAATGTTGATGTACGAAATCATATCTACCTCTGAATATTGCAAATGCTATAAATAAATGTTTATAAATTTCAAAAAGACCGGACAAGCCGGCCTCTGTTTTAATCTAATTCGATGTCATTGTGTCGTTCAATCTGCGCACGAGTCCCTCAACATTTGCAGGGTCATCAACGAGAATGAAGATTGTGTTGTCGCCGGCAATCGTGCCCACGGTATGCTTTAAATTTATGTTGTCAATTGCCTCCGCTGCGGCATTTGCGCAACCGGAGAGGGTCTTTACAACGATGATATTACCGGCATAGTCGACCGAACGAACGGTCCCTTTAAAAATCTGAATAAAACGGTTTGTAACAGGCATATCCTGACCGGCACTTACCGCATATTTATAGCGGCCTTCGGGAGTGAGGGTCTTTACGAGCTGAAGCTCTCTGATATCTCTGCTGATGGTCGCCTGGGTTACGTCAAAGCCGCTTTCCTTTAACATTTGTGCGAGCTTTTCTTGCGTTTCGATTTCGTTGTTTGTTATGATATCCAGAATTTTGTTCTGACGTGAATATCTCATTGATTTCTCCTTTATTAAATACACTCAAACAGCGCCGTACAACCGATAGGCGCATAAACACCTAACACACAATGAAATTATACCATTTATGCATAAAAATAATCAAGTATTTTCTGATTTTTCTACACATACTTTACAAACATATGTTTGTGTTGTATAATTGTCGTTGGGAGGAATGCCATGCGAATTTTGGGAATAGACCCCGGCTATGCCATAATGGGGTGGGGAATCGTCGACATGCAGGGAAATCACTTTACGCCCGTCGCTTACGACTCCATCACGACCTCAAAGGACATGCAGCCGGTCGACAGACTTAAGTGCATATATAACGAACTAATGGGCATCATCGCCGAATACTCGCCGGAGGTGGCGAGCATTGAAGAACTCTTCTTCAACACTAACACCACCACCGCCATAATGGTCGCCGAAGCGAGAGGCGTTGCGATGCTGGCATGCGTAAATTCCGGGGTGGAGGTTTACGAATACACACCCCTCCAGATAAAGCAGGCCCTCACAGGCCACGGCAGGGCCGAAAAAAAGCAAATGCAGGAAATGGTCAGGATGTTTTTAAATCTCGAAAAGGTGCCAAAGCCGGACGACACGGCGGATGCTTTGGCAGCGGCGATATGCCACGGTCACAGCGGTACATACCTTAACAGAATGCAGAAAATCAGAAAGGGAATATAGATGATACATTATTTAAAGGGACAATATGCCATGCAGACCGAAAACGGTGTGGTCATTGATGTGGGTGGCATCGGATACGAGGTTAGCGTCCCTGCGAGCTCGCCGATCTACGCGGCGGCAGAGGGGCAAAGCGTGATGCTTTACACTTACATGGCTGTGCGAGAGGACGATGTCAGTCTCTACGGCTTTTCGGATGTCGAGGGGCTCAGGCTCTTTAAGCAGCTTCTCAGCGTGAGCGGCATAGGCGCAAAGGGTGCGATGGCGATACTTTCGGCGATGTCTGTTGACGACTGCCGCCGTGCAATCGCGTTCGAGGATGCGGATATGCTCACACGTGCAAACGGCATAGGCAAAAAGACCGCACAGCGCGTTGTGCTCGAGCTAAAGGACAAAGTAAATGCTCCGCTTTCCGGTGTGCCGGATTCTCTTTCGGGCGGCGCGGATGCTGTAGCAGGCCCGGGCGGCGATGCAAGAGGCGAGGCTCTTTCGGCGCTTACAGCGCTTGGCTATTCGAGGAGCGAGGCACTTTCGGCACTTGCGGCGGTTACGGATACGGATTTAACCTCCGAGGAATACATAAAAAAGGCATTAAAGCAACTGTTTTAGGAGTTTATAGATGGCAGAAAGATTTACGGATACACATCTTAATATGGCAGACGGCGATACAGAGGTAACGCTCCGCCCGCAGACCCTTAGTGAATACATAGGTCAAAAGGATGTCACCGACAACCTAAAGATTTATATCGAGGCGGCAAAGGCGAGGAGAGACCCTCTGGACCACGTGCTCTTTTACGGTCCTCCGGGCCTCGGAAAGACCACGCTTGCGGGCATTATCGCAAACGAGCTCGGAGTTGACATCAGGATTACCTCGGGGCCCGCAATCGGCAGAGCCGGCGATCTGGCGGCAATTCTCACAAACCTAAACGAAAACGACGTGCTCTTTATAGATGAAATCCACAGGCTTAATCGTTCCGTGGAAGAGGTTCTGTACTCTGCGATGGAGGATTATGCGATTGATATCATTATCGGAAAAGGGCCTGCGGCACGCTCAATACGTCTGGACCTTGCAAAGTTCACTCTGATAGGGGCCACTACCCGTGCGGGCAGCCTTTCGGCGCCACTGCGCGATCGTTTCGGTGTGCTTTCAAAGTTCGAGCTTTACACCACATCTGAGCTTGAAACCATACTTCGCCGCACGGCAAAGATACTCAATGTCGAAATTGACGAGGAATCGTTAAAGGAAATGGCAAAGCGCTCCCGCGGGACACCTCGTGTGGCGAACAGATTCCTAAAGCGCGTGCGCGACTTTGCACAGGTAAAGGGCAGCGGCAAAATCGACATAAATATTACGAATATGGCGCTTGAGGCCATGGGAGTCGATTCGCTGGGACTTGAGCATTTAGACCGCGAGGTGCTGCGCACCATTATAAACCGCTTCGGCGGCGGTCCTGTGGGAATCGATACGATTGCGGCATCAATCGGTGAGGAAAGAATAACAATCGAGGATGCGCACGAGCCTTATCTGATTCAGGCGGGGCTCTTAAACCGCACGCAAAAGGGCAGAGTGGCATCGGAGCTTGCGTATAAACACCTTGGCATTGCACTTCCGGACGGATCGATTGCGCAGGAAACCTTTTTGTGATATAGTGTTTCTATGATTTTAAATTGCAGGGCAAATAACCAATTTAAACGTTCTGTTTTCATGCTTTTTGCTTCACTTGTGTGCATTGCGGTGCTTCTTGCATCCTGCGTGCAGCCTGTGTTTGCGGAAAGCGGGGAACAGACTGAGGTTCACATGGGGCAAACCGTAAAGGTTGGCCTAAAGTACGGCAGTAACGCTGTCAGCCGATTCACACTCGGCTGCGACAGTGGTTTTTGTGTTGTAAGCTATTCCGCTGACGGAAAGATGCAGATTTTGCAGAGGATTTCGGCGACCGAAATCGAGGTAATATCCGAGGGCGGAAATGTGACGATAAAGGATGCGGGTACCGGAGATGCGGTGCTTGACGGAATGACAACAGGAAACGTGATACTGCCTTATTTTTATTCCGAAGGCTACAATATGACAATCGACGGCACGGCATACCGGGGTGGTGCGATGTTTACACTTGAGAGCAGCGGTAATATGAACCTCATAAATCTTGTAAATATCGACGAATATGTCTGCGGAGTACTGCCGAGCGAAATTGGCGGCGGCAGCCCGCTTGAGACAATAAAGGCCCAGGCTGTGGCGGCCAGGAGCTATGCGACAACCGCTGCGAGCGAGGGCGGAAACCACGCGTCCATGGGCTTTGATGTGTGTCCTTCGACACACTGCCAGGTCTATCGCGGAATCAAGAACGAAAATGAAAACTGCAATCTGGCGGCAAAGGAAACCGCGGGTCTTTGCCTTTATTATGAGGGAAAGCCCGTTCAGGGATATTATGCGAAAAACAGCGGCGGCTACACTCAGAATGTAGAGGATGTGTGGAGCAGCAAGCTGGGGTATCTCAGAGCGGTGCCCGATCCGTACTGTCCGGCTTATCCTTGGGAAAAGGAATACAGCTTCAGCGAGCTGGAAAGTAAGCTTTTGGCTGCGGGCAAGAATGTCGGAACACTTACAAAGGTTGAAATCACAGCGCTTTCGGACAACGGAAACGTAAAGGAAATCACCTTCACGGGTACAGGCGGCACGGCAGTTTACAGCAAATACAATCTGCGCAGCTTCTTTGGATCAAGCGAAGTGAAATCCACGATGTTCAGATTCGACGGGGCGATGGAATATGTAGAGGTTTCAAAGAGCGGTGCAGCAGTGACATCGGTGCAGGGAAGCTTAGGGTCTGCAACTGCGGAGTCGCATGACGGTACTTTGATGATGAAGAATCTGTTCCTGCAAAATGCTGCAGGGGCGATGCAAAGAGCTGGTTCAAACGAGGCCTTTGCCATATCCGGAAACGGTGACATCAGAAAGGTCTATGCTGACAGGGGAAACGGCCTTTATGCCATAAACGCAGAAGGTAAAAAGTATCTTGTAAACTCTACGGGCAAAGAAGAAAGCGATAATTCGAACGCAGGTTCGGACACGGGAGATACCGTTAGGATTACTACCGTCACAGGAAAAACCGTTGAAACCTCCGGAACCCTGCATATCTACGGGCTTGGCTACGGCCACGGAATCGGGCTCATGCAGGACGGAGCGATTGCAATGGGAAAGCTCGGCTGCAGCTATGAACAAATCCTGAAATATTATTATACGGGAATAGAAATCAGATAAAACGAATAAAGATAAAAACGACAATAAAGACAATAAAAGCAAAGGATTTTTAACTATAGATGAACGTTAACGATTTTGATTATTATCTGCCGGAGGAGCTGATTGCTCAAAAGCCGGCCGAAAAAAGAGATATGAGCAGGCTCATGGTGATCCACAGGGATACCGGAGAAATCGAGCACAGGCATTTTTATGATGTTGTCGATTATCTGAATCCCGGAGACTGCCTGGTTATGAACAATTCAAAGGTGATTCCCGCAAGGCTTTTCGGTACAAAGGCTGAAACCGGCGCAAAGATTGAGTTTCTGCTGATAAAGCGGATTGAGGGCGATGTGTGGGAGACCATGGTACGCCCGGGCCGCAGGATGAAGGAGGGCGACCGCGTCATCTTTAATGCTTCAGGCGAGCCACGCTTTGAGGCAACAGTCATAGGCTATGGCGAGGACGGTACGCGCCACGTGCGCTTCGAATATGACGGTGTCTTTATGGAAAGGCTTGAGGAGACAGGCAGCATGCCGCTTCCACCGTACATAGAGAGGGAGGCCGAAAAGGCTGACAAGGACCGCTACCAGACGGTGTATGCGAAATACGAGGGCTCGGTTGCAGCGCCGACGGCGGGACTTCACTTCACGGAGGAAATACTCGAAAAGGCGCGTGCAAAGGGCGTAAAGCTCGCCTTTGTAACGCTTCACGTGGGTATCGGTACCTTCCGCCCCGTAAAGGTTGAAACGGTCGAAGAGCACCATATGCACTTCGAGGAATACGAGATAGACGAGGAAAATGCGCGCATAATCAACGAAACAAAGCGCGCGGGCGGGCGGATTATCTCCGTCGGTACCACCAGCACCAGGACCATGGAAAGTGCGGCGGTAAAGAATCCGGAAACGGGTATTTACGAGCTTTCAGCCGGTGCTGCCAGCACGGATATTTTCATCTATCCGGGCTATGAGTTCAAGATTGTGGACAGTCTTATTACAAACTTCCACCTGCCGAAATCGACGCTTTTGATGCTGGTATCGGCGCTTTACGACAGAGAAAAAATGATAGAGGCTTACAAAACCGCCGTTGCTGAAAAATACAGATTCTTCAGCTACGGTGACGCGAGCCTGATTTTGTAGGAGCAAAAGATAAATGAAACACGCTGTAACATACGAGCTTATAAAGGAATGTAAAAAAACAAAGGCGCGCCGCGGGGTGCTGCACACACCGCACGGCGACATACAGACGCCTGTGTTTATGCCGGTCGGGACTCAGGCGACCGTAAAGGCGATGAGGCCTGAGCAGGTGCGCGAAATGGGTGCCGAGATTATCCTCTCAAACACATATCACCTGTACTTGCGCCCGGGCCACGAGCTCATCCGCGAAGCGGGTGGTCTTCACAAGTTCATGAACTGGGACAGAGCCATACTCACCGACAGCGGCGGCTTCCAAGTGTTTTCGCTGGGCAAGCTGCGCAAAATCACCGAAGAAGGCGTGCGCTTCCAGTCCCACATCGACGGCTCGACGCACATGCTGACACCGGAAAAGGCGGTGGAGATTCAGAATGCGCTGGGGTCTGACATAATGATGGCCTTTGACGAGTGTGCCCCTTATCCGGCGGACTACAAGTATGTACAAAACTCGATGCGTCGCACCACCCGCTGGCTTGAACGCTGTAAGGCGGCTCACAGGGATATCGAAAGACAGTCGCTCTTTGGCATCATGCAGGGCGGAACATATAAAGACCTCAGAAAAGAAAGTGCGGATGCGATTGTTGAAATGGACCTTCCGGGTTATGCTGTAGGCGGACTTTCTGTGGGCGAGCCAAAGGAGCTGATGATAGAGGTCCTTGATTACTGTGTGGATTTCTTGCCAAAGGAAAAGGCGAGATACCTCATGGGCGTGGGATCGCCTGACTATCTCTTCGAGGCGGTAGAGCACGGAATTGATATGTGCGACTGCGTTCTGCCTACGCGTATTGCAAGACACGGACTTGCGATGACATCGCACGGCAGGGTAAATATTAAGAATTCGATGTATGAAAAGGACTTTACGACTCTCGATCCCGAGTGTGACTGCTACACCTGCAGAAATTACAGCAAGGCGTATTTAAGACACCTTTTTAAGGCCGAGGAAATGCTTTCGGCGATGCTTTTATCTAACCACAATCTGCATTTCTTGATTCACCTGATGGGTGAAATCAGAAAGGCAATCGAAGAGGACAGATTCCCTGAATACAAAAAGGAGTTTTACGACAAGTATGGCAGATTTTAATCAAAAGCCGATATGCCCCCACAATGAATTTTGCGGGGGCTGTATATATCAGGAAAAGCCCTATGAAGAGCAGGCACTCTTAAAGGGCAGTGAAGTTGAGGAGCTTATGCGGAAAAAGGGAGCGGATTTAAGCAACCTCTTAGAGCCGTTTCGTGCTGAGGATCTGGTGAAACCACCGCAGCTTTACGCATATCGCAGCAAAATGGAATATACCTTCGGGGATATGAAAAAGGGCGGCGAGATGACGCTCGGCATGCACCAGAAGGGCAGGTTCATGAACATCGTGACAGTGGATGAGTGTCAGCTCGTTCATCCCGATTTTAATGTAATCCTTAGGACCGTACTGGATTTTTGCAGTGATAAGGGCTATCCGAAATACAATGCGAAAACGCACCTGGGCCTCATGCGAAATCTGATAATAAGATGGGGCCAGAGGACAGGGGAGCTGCTTATCAATATCGTCACAACATCGGATGATTATGCCGGAACCACCTTTGATGAGGCAGGATTTGTTGCGGCGCTCGATTGCGTTAAGGATAAACTTAACAATGCTGTTGTGGGGACATTACACACAATCAACGACAGCCTCGCGGACGCTGTAATTCCGGGGGAAGTCAGGGTTTTGGCAGGCAGAGATTACTACATGGAGAAGATTTGCAATCTGACCTTCAAAGTGAGCGCTTTTTCGTTCTTCCAGACCAATATTCCGGCGGTTGAAAGGCTCTATACGGATGCCGTTTCCATGATAGATGATTTCTCCGGAAAGACCGCTTTCGATCTCTTTTGCGGCACGGGAACCATATCACAGATTCTTGCCCGCAAGGCGAAAAAGGTGGTCGGGATTGAAATCGTGGAGGATGCCGTAAATGCGGCAAGGGAAAACGCAAAGCTTAACGGACTTACAAACTGCGAGTTCATCGCGGGCGATGTCTTTGAAGCCCTCGGGACTGTCGCAGACCGTCCGGATGTAATTGTAGTGGATCCGCCCAGGGCAGGTATTACGCCGAAGGCACTCGACAGGATAGCGGACTACGGCACAAAGCAGATACTTTATGTGTCCTGCAACCCGAAAACTCTCGCGGAAAATATCGTTTATCTTCAGGAGTATTACGGTTACCGCACAGTACGCCTTAAGGCTTACGACAATTTCCCGTTCACAAAGCACATAGAGTGCGCAAGTCTCCTCCAAAAGATGGTGTAAAATTGAGAGAATTGAGATTTACAAAAGTGCACAAATGGTTTATAATAGCGCATATAGACACATAAAGTTGTGATACATGCAGTTGTATATTTACAAAAGGAGAAAATCTATGCTTAATATCGAACAGAAAAAAGAAGGCACAAATCTTGAAATCGCATTAGTAGGCAGACTTGATACAACTACTGTCGGTCAGCTCGAGGAAGTTACAAATGCAGGTCTTGCAGGCGTTACCGATCTGGTATTCAATTTAGCAGAGCTCGAGTACATCTCCAGTGCGGGACTCAGAGTTCTCCTTGCTTGCCAGAAGGTTATGAACAAGCAGGGCAGCATGGTTGTTACAAACGTAAAGGAAGAGGTTAGCGAAATCTTCGAAGTAACAGGATTTTCCGATATCCTTACGATCAAATAAGATAAATTAATAATAATCGAATAATAATAGTTTAAGTGCCGGCGATGAGCCGGAGAATAGGGAACCCGGTGTGAATCCGGGACGGTACCGCCACTGTAATGTGGAGGATGTGTAAGCATGCCATTGTTATTTTGCGAGAAGGTATACGCATCCTATGAAACTAAGTCAGGAGACCTGCTTAAATAAAACGCTCTATCCGTGCGAGTACATGGATAGGCTGTTTTGTTGCGTAAATGCAGGTAGCCATATATTATCAACATACTTTTTAAAGTGTACGGAGGTCAAAAGAATGAAATCTAATCTCAAAAAAGCTTTAGCACTTCTTACAGTACTTTGCATGGTATTCTGCATGGCAGCATGCGGAGATGCAGCTCCTGCAGACAACGGCGCTGACGATCAGGCAGCAGCAGATGCAGTAGCAGCACTCATCGATGCAATCTACGTTCAGGAATGGACAGAGGATACAGATGCGCAGTGCGCAGCAGCAAAGGAAGCATGGGACGCATTAACAGATGCACAGAAGGAGCTCGTTGAAGGCGAGTTCGCAGACCCTGATTATTTCGGCAGAGACACAGGCGATGCTTCAAAGGACGATCCTAGAAACGCTGACGGTATCGGCGAAAACGAAATCCTCGTAGTAAGCTTCGGTACTTCCTTTAACGACAGCCGCGTTGCTGACATCAAGGGAATCGAAGATGCTATCCAGGCAGCTTATCCTGAATGGTCGGTTAGACGTGCATTCACAGCTCAGATCATTATCAACCACATCCAGGCAAGAGACAACGAAAAGATCGACAACATGGATCAGGCTCTTGAAAGAGCAGTTGCAAACGGTGTTAAGAATCTCGTTGTGCAGCCTACACACCTGATGCAGGGTGCAGAATACGACGAGCTTTGCGCAGCAGTTAACGATTACAGTGATGAAATCGAAAACATCGTAATTGCAGAGCCGCTCCTCGGTATCGTTGGTGCTGACGGTCAGACAATCAATCCTGACAAGGAAGCAGTTGCAAAGAACGTAGTCGCAGACGCACTCGCTGTAAGCGGTTACTCCGACACAGCAGCTGCAGCAGCAGACGGCGTTGCATACGTATTCATGGGACACGGAACTTCCCATACTGCAAAGATTACATACACTCAGATGCAGACTCAGATGAATACCCTCGGTTATGACAATGTATTCATCGGAACTGTTGAAGGCGAGCCTGAAGAGACAGCTTGCGAAAACATCATCGAAGCTGTAAAGAACGCAGGCTTTACAAAGGTTATCCTTCGTCCGCTCATGGTAGTTGCAGGCGACCACGCTAACAA
>JAEEGL011771976.1_pt1 | contig 15623 bp, 13 predicted proteins | sample 9134231 | NCBI WGS metagenome assembly JAEEGL01 (sample SAMN16246548, study PRJNA631951) | gut metagenome | biome: gut microbiome; feature: rumen; material: fiber-attached | host: Bos | place: Iran: Karaj | collected 2018-10
ATTCCGGCTTCTTTGAATTTGACCTGTTCAATCCCATCCGGGAAACCTACGAAGCAGACAACGTACCCTTTATCCTCTTCGTCCAGCGCCTGGTCCGGAAGCTCGCCCATGTATTCATTTTCACCGTTCTTGGTTTCTGTCTCCGGATCTGCCTGGAAAGCTGGTTCAGCGGGAAGAAACACCTGCTCCTCTTCAGTTTCCTGATCGGCTGCATCTATGCCATCTCGGATGAAGTACACCAGCTCATGGTTCCCGGCCGCAGCGGTTCCGTCCAGGATATCCTCCTGGACTGCGGAGGGATTATCCTCGGCGTACTTCTTGCCGCCGGAATCATCCGCCTGGTGAAAAAGAAACAGGCCAAAGCACAGACAGTATAAAAAGATCCCGGGAGGCATTGCCTTCCGGGATCTTCCGTTATATCTTATGCTTTCTTCGCTTCACTCATCCACTTCTTCACCAGCCAGATAACAAACACCAGCAGGATCATCACGACAACCGCCACCGGTGTGACAATATACCACTTTGGTACAAATCCGGCCAGTATATACGCGAAGAACGAAACGCCGGCGCAGGTCAGCGCATACGGCAGCTGTGTATTCACATGGTTCACATGATCACACTGCGCACCGGCCGAAGACATGATCGTCGTATCGGAAATCGGGCTGCAATGGTCTCCGCATACCGCGCCGGCCATGCAGGCGGAAACGCAGATAATCGCCAGGGGATTGCTCATGGGGAATACGCCCTGCACGATCGGAATCAGCATGCCGAAGGTACCCCAGCTGGTACCGGTCGCAAAGCTCAGACCCACCGCAATGAGGAAGATAATGGCCGGCAGGAAATTCTGGAAGGATTCTGCACTGCCCTTCACCACGGCTTCCACATACTGCTTCGCACCCAGGTCCAGCGTCACGTTTTTCAGCGTCCAGGCGAAAATCAGGATCAGGATGGCCGGTACCATGGCCTTGAAGCCGTTGGGCAGGCATTCCATGATATCCTTGAACTTCATCGCTTTCCGGATCAGGTAATATACCGTCGTACAAACAATCGCGAAGAAGGAACCCAGCATCAGGCCGATGGATGCATCCGCATCGGCAAACGCATACTTCAGCGGCACGCCGCTGAAGAACCCGCCGGTATACAGCATTCCCAGCGCACAGAAAACGATCAGCAGGATCACGGGCAGCAGCAGGTAGGAAATCTTTCCCCTGGTTTCCTCTCCCTTTTCCGTCTCCGCAGCCGCGTAGGGATTCTTTCCGGAGAACAGGTCTCCGTTCCTCGCATTCCGCTCATACCGCGCCATGGGACCGTAATCCACGCGCATAAACGTCATCGCAAACATCATCACGATCGTCAGGATTGCGTAGAAGTTATACGGAATCGCATCCGTAAACAGCGTGAACCCGACTCCGTCATCAGCGAATCCGGCCACAGCCGCTGCCCAGGAGCTGATCGGAGCAATAATGCAGATCGGGGCGGCTGTGGCGTCGATCAGGTACGCCAGCTTCGCCCGGGAAATCCTGTGCTTATCCGTCACCGGCCGCATCACGCTGCCGACCGTCAGGCAGTTGAAATAGTCGTCAATAAAGATAAACATACCCAGGGCAATCGTCGCGACCTGCGCACCGACCCGGGACTTGATATGCGTCTGCGCCCACCGGCCGAAAGCCGCGCTTCCGCCGGCCTTGTTCATCATGGCAACCATCATGCCCAGCAGCACAAGGAACACCAGGATACCCAGGTTATATGTGTCCGTTACCGATCCGACAAACCCGCCGGAGAACACCCGGTTCATCGTATCCTCCAGCCGGAAGTTGTTCAGCAGCAGCGCACCGGCCAGGATTCCGACAAACAGCGACGAATAAACCTCCTTCGTCAGCAGCGCCAGGATAATCGCGATAATCGGCGGAACCAGCGCCCAGAAGGTATTCAGGAACGGACTGGAAGCCGCTGCCTCCGCGGATTCTTCCGCAGCCTCCGCAGCAACCTCCACTGCCTCAGCCGTCCCGGCAGCCGCCTCGTCTGCGCCCTCAGCTATCGCCGGCAGCACAGCCAAAGAAACAAAAAGCACCAAAATCAAACAAACCAACACCCGCCCGATGCGGGTTTTCCCGTTCTTCACGGTCTCCCCTCCAATGCAAAATATATCAGCTATCCGTTAGCTTTATTCTCCGCTTTTCCGCTGTTTTTATCAAGTTTTCTTTTATGCCGGTAACAGAACAGGCCCCCGGGAATGGAAAATCCCCCGGGGAAAATCTCCCGAGGGATCGGCAATCATGATCAGTCTCCCGGATCCGTCAGATCAGTTCCGCCAGCTCCGCATACTCATATCCGTGCGCCAGCGCCACGTTCCGGTTCGTCAGTTTGCCCAGGTAGCAGTTCACTCCGCTTGCGATCACCGGGCTGTTCTTCGCCGCATCCTCCAGCCCCGCCGCCGCAATCTGCAGGCCGTACCGCAGGGTCGCATTGGTCAGCGCAATGGTACTCGTCCGCGGAACGGCGCCCGGCATGTTGCCGACGCAGTAGTGAACCACGCCGTCTTCCACATACACCGGATCATCATGCGTCGTCACGTGGCTGCTTTCACCGCAGCCGCCCTGGTCGATGGCCACATCGACGAATACCGCACCGTTTTTCATCTCAGGCAGGTACTTTTTCTTGAACAGCTTCGGCGTGGAACCGCCGGGGATCAGCACGGAACCGATCACCAGGTCCGCGTCCCGGATCACCCGTTCAATATTGGAATCCGTGGAAACCAGCGTCTGGATATGAGCGCCGAACCGGTTGTCCAGTTCTTCCAGCCGTTTCAGGTTGACGTCCAGGATGGTCACGTTCGCGCCCATGCCGACCGCGATCTTGCAGGCATTCATACCGACCGTACCGCCGCCGAGAATCACCACGTTCGCCTTCGGGGTTCCGGGAACGCCGGCCAGCAGGATGCCCTCCCCGCCAAACCGCTTTTCCAGGTACTTCGCACCTTCCTGGATGGAAAGCCGTCCGGCAATCTGGCTCATGGGCGCCAGGCAGGGCAGGGAACCGTCCTTTTCCTGAATGGTTTCATAAGCCACCGCCTTGACCTTGCCCTTCAGCAGCGCGTCCATCTGTTCCTTGTCCGCCGCCAGGTGCAGGTAGGTATACAGGATCAGCCCGTCATGGAACAGCGGGTATTCCTCCTCCAGCGGTTCCTTGACCTTGACCATCATATCCACCAGGTGCCATACGTCTGCCGCGTTGTCAATCAGGGAAGCCCCGGCGTCCACATACTCATTGTCAGAGAAACCGGAACCCACTCCGGCGCCCTTCTCCATGTATACATGATGCCCGGCAGCCACATAGGCCTTCACATTGTCCGGTGTCAGTCCGACACGGAATTCATTGTTCTTGATTTCCTTTACGCATCCGATTTTCATATTCCATTCCTCCGGTAAAAAGAAATAATGGTAAATAATTCCACCATTATTTCAAAAGCTCCTGCGAACCTGCCTGTTCTGTTTCTGTTCTGCCGGCACGATTCCGTGATTTCCCCGTCCGCAGTCCATACAGGCCGGAATATCAATACTTGATTTTTCCCTCAGCAACCGCTTTCAGATGTTCTCCGTAGGGACTCTTTCCATACAGGGCTGCGGATTTCATCAGTTTTTCCTTGTCAATGAAACCGTTGATAAAGGCAATTTCTTCAGGCGCAGAGATTGTAATCCCCTGGCGCATCTGAATCATTTCCACATAATTTGCCGCCTGGAGCAGCGACGCCATGGTTCCAGTATCCAGCCAGGCAAAACCGCGGCCAAGCAGCTGTACATCCAGAAGACCGTCTTTCAGATACATATCGTTCAGCGTCGTAATTTCCAGTTCTCCGCGGGCCGACGGCTGTACTTTATGGGCCCGGGCGCTCACCCCGGAAGGATAGAAATACAGTCCCGTCACCGCATAATTGGATTTGGGTTCCTTGGGTTTCTCCTCAATGGTCAGCGCTTTGCCCTGCTCATCGAATTCAACCACGCCAAACCGCTCGGGATCGGAAACATAATAACCGAAGACCGTGGCCCGCTTATTCTCCTCCGCGTCCTTCACCGCTGCCTTCAGAATCGAACGGAACCCGTTGCCATAGAAAATGTTGTCACCCAGAATCATCGCACAGGCATCGTCCCCGATGAATTCCTCACCCAGCAGGAAAGCCTGCGCAAGGCCGCCCGGATTGGGCTGGACCTTATAGGACAGGCTGATACCGAACTGTTTCCCGTCCCCGAGCAATGCCTCAAACCGCGGAGTGTCCGTCGGCGTGCTGATAATCAGGATGTCCTTGATTCCCGCAAGCATGAGGGTGCTTAAGGGATAATAAATCATCGGTTTGTCATATACAGGAAGCAACTGCTTCGATGTAACCATGGTCAACGGATACAGCCTTGTACCTGCTCCGCCGGCTAATACAATACCTTTCATATTCCCAATTCTCCTTACCGCCACTTCTCAGCCCATGAAAAATCCTGCTCCTGAAACGATTCATGTTTTCCGTCTTTGTCGCTCGTCTTATAAGGAATGTCCAGCTTTGGCCAGTCGATTGCTATGGCCGCGTCATTCCATGGCACACCACCCTCCGATTCCGGATCGTATACGTCAGTGCATTTGTAAACAAATTCCGCTGTGTCGGAAAGCACAAGGAAACCATGGGCAAACCCTTCCGGGATATAGAACATGTTCTTCTTTTCTGCGCTTAACGTCACGCCGACCCACTGGCCAAAGGTTTCAGATCCCGGCCGGACATCCACCGCCACATCAAACACTTCGCCCCGCGTCACGCGGACCAGTTTGCCCTGTGTGTGATTCTTCTGGAAATGAAGGCCCCTCAGCACGCCCTTCGTGGAAGAACTTTCATTGTCCTGCACAAATTCCTTTCCGATACCCGCCGCGGCAAAGTCTTCCTTCTTGTACGTCTCCATAAAGTACCCGCGGCTGTCTCCGAAGACCTGCGGCTGGATCACCACAACTCCCGGAATCTTCGTTTTTTCAAATGTGAAAGCCATTTTTTACAAATCTGCCTCCTTCAGATATCTTGATACTGCATCCTGCCAGGGGGGCAATGGTTTGAATCCGGCCGTGATCAGTTTGCTTTTATCAAGCCGGGAGTTGAACGGACGGGCCGCCTTGCTCAGGCCGTATTCCGCAGTGGACACGGGAACCACCGTCGTGCCAAGGCCGTACTGCCGGTAGAACTCAACGCAGAAGTCATACCAGGAGATGTATCCGCCCTCATTGGTCGCGTGATAGTACCCGTATTTGTCCGTTTCAATCATGTCCGCAAGAAGCCTTGCAAGGTCCAGCGTGTAAGTCGGGGTTCCGATCTGATCATTGACAACACGGACCGTATCATGGGTCTTTCCGACATTGATCATGGTTTTAATGAAGTTTTTGCCATTCAGGCCGAACACCCAGGCAATACGCACGATGAAATACTTTTCAAGCATACTGCTGACTGCCAGTTCGCCGGCCAGTTTGCTCCGGCCGTAAACATTCAAAGGAGCGTAGCATTTATCATCCGGCTCCCAGGGACGCTCTCCATTTCCGTCGAAAACGTAATCCGTGGAAATGTATACCATCTTCGCGTCCGCATCTTTCGCCGCCTCGGCGATGTACCGGGTGCCCAGATGATTGATGGCGTCCACCTTTGCCCGGTTTTCCTCATCCTCCGCCGCATCAACGGCAGTCCAGGCGGCGCAATGAATAATGACGTCCGGACGGGCATTCCTGACTGCCCGGCTGACTGCTTCCCGATCCGTGATATCAAGCTGCACATACGGCGCCATGGCGGCAGATGAATGATCCGCAATACCGCTGTAAACGGGCTGTATATCCGACCCGGTCACTTCATATCCCCTGCCGGCCAGTTCATTGACACAATCGTGACCCAGCTGTCCTCCAACCCCTGTAACAAATACTCTCATACCGCCTGCACCACTCCCAACAGCTTCTTCACCTGAATATCTTCCGGTCAGCCAACGTACCGATGATCACTCAACCGTCCGAGGTCACCTGTTGGCATACATTTTTTCATAGTAGTTCTGGTATTCACCGCTGATGATTTCTTCCCACCAGTCCCGGTTCTCCAGGTACCACCTGATCGTTTTTTTGATCCCATCGGCAAATTTCGTCTCCGGCAGCCAGCCCAGCTCATTGTGGATCTTCGTCGGATCGATCGCGTACCGCAAATCATGTCCCTTCCGGTCAGTCACATACGTGATCAGATCTTCGCTCTTACCGAGTTCTTTGATGATCAGTTTCACGATGTCGATATTCGCCATCTCATTGTGGCCGCCCACATTGTAGACCTCCCCGATCCGCCCTTTCCGGACAATCAGGTCGATGGCCTTGCAATGATCTTCCACATACAGCCAGTCCCGGACGTTCTTTCCCTCGCCATAGACCGGCAGCGGCTTGTTGTTCAGGCAGTTGGCGATCATCAGGGGAATCAGTTTCTCCGGGAAATGATAGGGACCATAGTTATTGGAACAGCGGGAGATGGTTACGGGCAGTCCGTACGTCCGGTAATATGCCATCACCAGAAGGTCTGCTCCCGCTTTGGAGGAGCTGTAGGGCGAACTGGTATGAATCGGTGTCTCTTCCGTAAAGAACAGATCCGGCCGGTCCAGCGGAAGGTCTCCGTATACTTCATCGGTACTGACCTGGTGATACCGGATGTTTCCGAATTTTCTCGCCGCATCCATCATGGTTGCCGTACCGATGATATTCGTCTGCAGAAAAATGCCCGGATCCTCGATGCTGCGGTCCACATGGCTCTCCGCCGCGAAGTTGATCACCGCATCCGGCTTTTCCTCTTCAAACAGGGCAAATATGCCGTCCCGGTCACAGATATCCAGCTTGCAGAACCGGAAATTGGGATTATCCATCACCGGCGCCAGCGTGGAAAGATTCCCCGCATATGTCAGTTTGTCCACGCAGACCACCCGGTCCTCCGGATGTTCCTTCAGGTGATAGTGGACAAAGTTTCCGCCGATAAAACCGGCTCCGCCCGTTACAATGATTGTGCTCATGAGAGTACCTCCTTGCCCTTCATGTCTTCGTTGATTCCCGCTTCAATCGCATTATACACCTTTTCAGTCTCCCTGTCCCAGTCGGTATTCAGGGCATAGGCAATTCCGTTTTTCCGGATCTGCTTCAGCTTCTCCGGGTGCTGCAGATAATCCGCCATTGTCCGGGCGATATTCACCGGATCGGTATCGATGATAATCGCATTGTCTTCGCTGATCATCCAGGAATTGTTCTCTGTATCCTGTGTGGCAATCACTCCGCCCGATGCCATCACCTCCAGCGGAAGCAGTGACAGGTTTGTCAGGGACATCACCAGGCTGATATCACACTGGGCATACAGATCCGCCAGTTCTTTCAGCTGAACGCTGCCTGCATTCAGGTGGACAAAAGGAATATAGTAATTGCTGATATCCCATCCGGCAAAAATGACTTCCAGATCCGGCACCAGTTTATGAAGCTCCATCAACGCCAGCAGCCCCAGTTCCCAGGCCCGGCGGGGAGTCACCGGACGGGCATAGAAGAAAACCCGTTTTTTATCGTCCCGTTTTTCAATGGGATAATACAGATCTTTATCATACGAAAAATGAAAGCTGCTGCATTTCATCCCGTACTCCTTTTCCAGCTTGTTTTTCAGCCAGTCTCCGGCCGTCAGTCCCCGGAATCCCATCCGGTACGTGTTCTCAGCAAACTGGTTTTCGGAACCCACCGGATAGAAATACGGCTCAAAATCCTGCACAAAGTAATACTTCGAAACGGTATTGTTGAAATTGTTGACAAAGTAGGCCGTATCCCATCCCGTTGCCACAATGGCATGGCAGAACGGCATACCCTCTGCCGTGTAATGAATCTCGACACTCCTGTCCAGGATCGGATAGTGCTGATGCAGGAAGTCGCTCAGCTCCTGGTCGGAGAAGAACTGGACCGGCCTGCGCACGTAGATCCTGTTCTGCAGTCCCTTCCTCTGCAGGGCGCTCACAAACCGGAAAATATTCAGATGTCCGCCGGATCCGATTCCGGGCTCCGGAATCACCCAGTGAACAATATGTTTCCCGGTTTTGTTCCTTTCATAATCCTCCTTGCTGAAAGGAACCTCCCGGCGGTCGGTTGTAAAGCCGAATACGCTTTCCACATGAACCAGCTGATCCGATGTATCGATGCCGGCACTCGCCGTGATCTTGTCATAGTTCTTCAGATAATGGATTCCCTTTTTGATCAGGCCCAGATACTTACCGCCCACTCCTGTGTACCTCCGCTTTTATTTCTTCCGGTTCCGCTGCTTATACTGCTGGGAATAATGCCGGTCCATCCAGTCCCGGATTTTCGGGGACCGGTCCTGATAGGTCCCGCCGAGATATCCCGCAATATACCGCTTTGTATCCCGCCGCAGCGCATACCAGCACCAATGGAACTTTTCCCCGTAAGTCATAGGCTGGCTGCGGATATAGCGCACGTCGCTGAGGACCAGCTTCACGTCCCGGGGAAGGATCTCCCATACATTCCGGACCATCCGGTAATCATGCAGTTCCCGCAGGCCCTTGTACTCGTCAAAATACCGGCAGAAGTATTCACTCAGCGGATAATTGTGGGAATGATAGACCGGCGCAAAAGGACAATAAACCTTGCTGTATCCCATCTCAATCATCTGCCGTGCCCAGATCTGATCCTCCGCAAATTCGACGTGCGGATACGGGTATTTTTCAAACACGCTTCTCCGGACGCAGGCATTGTTGTCGGAAGAATAGGCCAGCAGGTGCCGGTATCCTTCCTCCCTTTTATATCTTTCGGGGTCATCCAGCCGGTATATCGTGTTATCGCTCCCGAACCCCTGAAAGTGCATTGTAATATCCCGCTTGTCGAGCAGGTTGCAGTCCGGGTAAGGATAGTGGATACCAAAGCAGAGCACACAGTCATCACTGATGCTGATCGCCCGGATCATCTGCTCCAGCCAGTCCTCTGTTGCAGGGATGGCGTCCTGGGTAATAAACACAATAAATGTTCCGGTTGTCAGCGACGCCGCAAGACAGCGGGTTTTTCCGTGGCCGAACTCTTCCGGGGGAATCTGATGGAGCCTGGCCTTTGGAAAACCAGCAATGATTTCCAGCGTGTTATCCACCGATCCGGAGTCAACGCACAGAACCTCATATTCCAGGCTGGTCTTCTGGCTGAACACCGCTTTCAATACTTCCCGGAGGCGTTCCCCGCCGTTCTTGGTAGGTATGCAGATTGATACGTCCATTGTTTTTTCCTTTGCTCCTTATTTCAGAATCCCGAGTGTGGTCAGATAGGCTTTGATGCCTTCCCGCAGGGGGGTACACTGAATACCGCTCACCTGCAGGATCCGCTCATTGTTTGCGATGTTCGTCCGTGCATCCACGTTGCGGGCCGGCGTATACTTCACCGCCACGTTGATCCCCAGATCGCGGAATATCTCCAGAATCTCTTTCTGGCTGTATCCGATTCCGGTAGAGATGTTGAACACATGCCATTCGCCTTCATAGTGGATCAGTTTCTCCATCATGGCACACAGGTCCGGGATATAGATGTAGTCCCGGACGACGCTTCCGTCGCCCCAGATCTCAAGCGTTGTTCCGTTCACCGAGTTCCTGATCACCGCCTCAATGAAACCGACCCCTTTCCTGTAATCCTGGCCCGGGCCGTAGGGATTGGTGATGCGGCAGGAAACAAGGCGTCCGCCCTGCTGTTCGTTGAAGGAACGCATGGCTGTTTCAACGCAGACCTTCACGCTGCCGTAATGATTGATCGGCTGCAGCGCATGCCGCTCGCTGAACGGCTGCCCGTCGTACCGCCCGTATACCGTTCCCGCAGAAGAAAGGAAAATCACCCGGATGTCTTTCCGGCATGCCAGGTCAAACAGTTTCACGGTCTGGATAAAGTCCCCGGTATACCCCTGCATGAAATTCCGGTTGGAATTGCCCGGATTGACCGTTGACAGCGCATGAATGATAATATCCTGCCCGTCTGTCAGGGTTTCAAGCGTCTGATCGTCAAAGAAATTCCCTGCATAGTATTTGATTTCCGGATCTTTATCTTCCGGAACCACCAGGTCGAATACCGACACCTTGTATCCCATCTGTGCCAGATACCGGCTCAGATTCCTTCCGATAAACCCGGCGCCTCCAAGAACCATTACATGACATCCTGTGTTCATTGCGTTTCTCCCTTTGGTTTCTTTGCTGCATTCTGCTGTCCCCTGCGGCGGATCTTCATCCATATCCTGGGGCCCAGTTCCCTCCGGAATGCATCGTATTCTTCCGCTGTTTTCCTGAAATCCGTTTCCAGCCGGCTGTATTGTTCAAGCAGGCTTGACCGTTCATCCCGCTCTTTACGATATGCTGTGCTGTACTCTTCCGCCTGCCGGCCCAGCGTCTCAATCTCTGCCTGCTGCCTGTCACAGGCCTTCCTGTATTCATCCAGCTGCCCGTTCAGCGTTTCAATCGCCGCCTGCCGGCTGTCGCAGGCATTTTTGTATTCGTCCCGCTGTCCGTTCAGCGTTTCAATCGCCGCCTGCTGCCTGTCATAGGCCTTCCTGTATTCATCCAGCTGCCCGTTCAGCGTTTCGATCGCCGCCTGCCGGCTGTCACAGGCCTTTTTGTATTCATCCCGCTGCCCGTTCAGCGTTTCGATCGCCGCCTGCTGCCTGTCATAAGCCTTCCTGTATTCATCCAGCTGCCCGTTCAGCGTTTCGATCGCCGTCTGCCGGCTGTCACAGGCCTTTTTATATTCATCCCGCTGTCCGCTCAGCGTTTCAACCGCCGCCTGCTGCCTGTCATAAGCCTTTTTGTATTCATCCAGCTGCCCGTTCAGCGTTTCAATCGCCGCCTGCTGCCTGTCATAAGCTGTCTTGTATTCCGTCAACTGCATTTCCAGGAGCGGCACGTTTTTTTCGGATGAAATCATTTCATCAAGCTGCGTGGAGCTCTTTCCGATCGTTTCCATGAAACAGTCCAGCTTGTCTTCTTTCCTGGACACATACTGCTGAAACGCTTCCTCCATCTCCCAGAAGGCCGCTTCTTTTTCCGCCGTGATACTGATGCCGGCCAGAATCCTTTTCTGATCCTCCGGTGAATAACCGCCATAGGCCGCGTTGGAAATCAGGGAACGAAAGATAATATAATCCAGCGGAACCGGAAAACCGAACACCCACTCATAATCAATCAGCAGGTATTGTCCGCCGGATACCAGAAAGACATTGTCAAAGTTCATATCCAGGTTTGTGACCGACAGCGCTTCTTCTCCGGGCTGAATCTCCGGGTTGCCGAAAACAGCCTGAAACCCGTCTGAGACCTCGAATTTTTCATATCCGAACGCCTCTGTCAATGCCCTGCGGTAATCCAGAATACACTGAATGTATTCCTCTGCAGGGATATTGAGCATGGTGTCAGCCAGTGTTTCCGCCGTACAGAAAGGAAATTCCGCCTCTCCCCGTTCGTTGATTTCACAGGGAATGACGCTGACGCGGGCATCCGGTTTCAGGGCTTTTTCCAGCTTCCTGTAATTGTCCAGATACGAAAGAATATGCCCTCCGGATTCCGGTCCGGCCGGTTCCTTGATCACTTTCTTCTGTCCGCCGGCGTCAATGATTTTGGTCAGCTGCCGGAACTGCTGCTTTCGCTCCACAGATGCTTTGGAAAACAGAACCTGTCCGTTCACGCGTTCACCTTCTTCCGCATCTCAACCAGGAAAGAATTGCTCAGATCCGGAAACAACCCGGCTTTGATAATTGTTTCGTATGCCCTTGTTTCATTAAAGAGCTGAAGCCGCTCTCCTCCGAATGCCTGCCAGTTCCGGATCAGTTCGCCTTCCCGCGGAAGGCGGTCATCTGAATAGATGCTGATGGGAAGCTTGTAATCCGGATAGGGATAATAAAACCTGCAGGAGAAACCGCATTCCGCCGCCAGCGTAATAAGCTCCTTCCGGCTGAAGGTTCTGGGGCCGTCCTTATGAGGATATCCTTCGATGCCTTCAAACAGCCTTCCGGTATGGTCTTCCCGGCAGCCTGCAAAATATTTAAGCCCCAGCTGGTTTTCAATGGCAACCCACAGGGATCCGTCCTCCTTCATCACACAGCGGATCCGGTTCAGCAGGTCATGATACGGCTTTTCCGCACCGCTGAACATCCCGGCATATTCCAGCACTCCGATCAGCGTCACATAATCGAACTGTTCATTGATGGAATCAAGTACCGTTTCGGCCGCACCGATCAGGATGCGGAGCCCTTCCGCATCCGCGTGCCGCGTCGCATTAATCCGGCTCCTGCGGAGGGAAAGATCCACAGCGGTCACCCGGACGCCTTTTTTCAGCAGCGCTCCCGTTACGGCTCCGCATCCGGCCCCCAGTTCCAGCGCTTTCTTTCCTTCCTCAAAAGGATACCAGTTCAGGATATTCTCCCGGATCGGGGACAGATGATACAATACCGGCCAGCTCCCGTCCCGGGCTATCACTTCCGGATACTGCTCCTCAGAATAGCCGGAGACCAGGTCCATCAGCTTGTTTTCGGTCTCGTCCCCGTCGCTGTACTGATTATCGCCGGAATAATACCGGGTATCCAGTTCCACTTTGCCGATCCGTTCATTCATGCATCTTTCCCTCCACCCGGCTGAACCTGATCATACCGAATGTCCGATTCCATGTCGAATACGCCAATGGTGTTATAATCTGACAGCACCTGAATGTGGCATATATCATATAAACGATGATAAACCACAAGTTCATCCCCTTTGTATCCGGTCAGGCCCAGGCTCAGGAAATACTGTCCGCCCTGCAGCATCATCCGCTGGGAAAAACGAATGATGCCCGTGGTTCCCGCCGTTGTCTCCTTCAGCGTCTTCTTCTGGAGCATGGTGTTCGTTCCGCACAGTTCCGTACCCTTGTGGTCCTTGATGGTAAAGGCAAAGATGGGATCCCGGACCGTTTCATTGAACCGGAACCGGACTGCTACAGAAAACGTTTCTCCCCGGGTCAGAATGCTGGTAATCTCGCCCCGGCTGTTCACCAGGCCAAAGTCCGTGATTTCCGCCTTGCGGTCCCCGTATTCCTGATAATTCGGATTCTGCAGCACGCTCATCTTCCATGCGTCGGAGGACAGGCCTGAAATATCCTTCCTTTCGGATTCGGATTCCATTTCCGCCTTTACCAGGTGGTTGCTCTCTTCATATTGGTTGACAAGCACCTTCCGGTACAGGTCCACCACTTCCTTGCAGTTTCCGTCTGCAATCTGCTTTCCCCGGTTCAGCAGCAGACACCGGTCACAGTATTTGATGACGCTGCCCAGATCATGGGAAACAAACAGGATCGTTTTTCCGGCCTTCCGGAATTCTTCGAATTTGTGGTAGCACTTGGTCTGGAAGAAGATATCCCCGACACTCAGCGCCTCGTCAACAATCAGAATATCCGGATCCACATTGATCGCAACGGCAAATGCCAGCCGGGCAAACATGCCGCTGGAATAGGTTTTGACCGGCTGATTGATAAAGTCGCCGATCTCGGCGAAATCCTGGATCAGCGGGATTCTTTCCCTGATCTCCTCATCGGTATAACCCATAATCCGCCCGTTCAGGATAATGTTTTCGATCCCGGTATAGTTTCCGTTAAATCCGGCGCCAAGTTCCAGCAGCGCGCTGACCCTTCCGTTCATCTTCACTTCCCCGCCGGTCGGCTGCAGCACACCGGTCACAATCTTCAGCAGGGTGCTTTTTCCGGATCCGTTGGTTCCGATAATCCCGATACATTCCCCTTTTTTCACGGTCAGGTTAACGTCCTCAAGCGCGACAAACGGCTTATGATAACTCTTGTGCCGGAATGAAAACGCTTCCCTGAACCGGTCAAATTCCTTGTAATAGGTCTTATATACTTTCCGGACATGTGTGATTTCAACGGCGTTCATATCTTCCATCTTCAGCCCTCCCTCACAGCATGTCCGCAAAGTGGATTTTCAGTTTATTGAACGCTTTTCGTCCCCACAGCAGCAGGAGAACCGTCACGCCCCAGAACAGCAGCATCTGATTCGGATGCTCCCAGAACCAGGGTCCGCCCATAAAGCATTCCCGGTATCCCGAAATGATATGGTACATCGGGTTCAGTTTAAAGAAGAAAACATACTCCTCCGGCAGCATGGAAATATCCCACATCACCGGGCACGCCCACATCGTCACCATCAGCAGAATCTCGATGAATGCCGTCAGATCCTTAAAGAACGGATGCAGCGCGCAGGCAAACCTGGCCAGGGCCAGTGTAAAACAGAAAGCAGCGCAATAGTAATACGGCAGCTGCAGCATAGTCCACTGGAGCGGCAGCCCTGCCAGCAAATACAGGAAAAGGATAAACGCAAGAAAGAATGTGTGAATGATAAACGCGGAAACCACCTTCACAATCGGAAGGATGGAAATATCAAAGGTGACATTTTTTACCAGATAGGAATACTCGGTCAGCGTGGTTGTTCCGGAAGAAACCCCCTCGGAAAAGACGAACCACACCACCAGGCCCGGCAGAAGCCAGAATGCATACGGGTAAATATCCGACACCGGAGCCGCGCGGGCAATAATGGAAAAAACAAAAATATAAACGCAGGCCTGGACAATCGGCCTGAAAAAGGCCCAGAATGTTCCCAGCTGCGAGCTTGCATACTTGCTTTTAAAGTCGTTTTTCGCCAATGACCAGATCAATCTGATCCTCTTCTGATCCATAAACTTCGGTTTCATTTCGATTCTCCCAATCCATTTTCACGGTTCTTTGCCCGGGCATCATGAAACGCATGCTGGTTCTGCCTTCCCTCCGGTCTGGCAAAAAACATATCATCCTACTGTATGGATTGCTGAAGTACGTCACAAAGCATTCCGCTTTTTTCAATGTCATTAACGCCGGTAAAGCCGCCGTTGCCGGTCCGGGATTCTCCCGGCCGGTTCTCCGCGGGTATCATTGGGTGAACCGTAAAAAAGCACACAACAATACAGATTAGATTATATATGATGCGTCCTTTTCCGTCAAACCAGAGGAGCGGTCCGGGAAAGCGCTCAAAAAAGCGGAAGCATATGCTCCCGCTTTTTTCATGCTTTTGCCCCTTACGGTTTGTACATCCCGTTGCCGATGAACGGTACAAACCAGTACCGCTGGGAGGGCGTCGTGTTGTCCACAAATACCGTTTTGGATTTGTGGGCCGTTCCCTCTTCCGGAGTAAATAAGATCTCCGGGGTATCATCCCGGGTGTAGAAGCGGACCTCCGCCCCTTCCGGATAGAAGGGATCTTCTTCCTGCCCGTCGGCAAGATACAGTACGATGCTGAAGGAACCGTCCGGACGGGACTGCAGCTCCGCACGGAAGGTCTTGTCCGGGTTCTTCACCAGGATCTCCCGTAATGAATCAACCGGAACCGCTATGGCCGCGGGGCTTCCGTCCGGCCGCAGGACGAGGACTTTCTCCTGCCGGTCCATCCGTTCCTCAATCTCTTCCTGGGTAAAATCCAGAATAACCACCGGCTGCGGGCAGGAGCACATGGCGCAGGCGCCGTTGCGGAAAACATGGTTCCGGATTTCTTCCACCCGGTCGCGGGTTTCCTCGGAAAT
>JAEEGL013604168.1_pt1 | contig 15623 bp, 18 predicted proteins | sample 9134231 | NCBI WGS metagenome assembly JAEEGL01 (sample SAMN16246548, study PRJNA631951) | gut metagenome | biome: gut microbiome; feature: rumen; material: fiber-attached | host: Bos | place: Iran: Karaj | collected 2018-10
CCTCCGCAGAGCAGGTCGCGATCACTCCCACGGGACCATTCACCGCGTTCATCCGAAGCCGCCTCCCCTTCAAAAACCGCCTAACAAGCTAACAATTGCATTATAAATCGCCCATACAGGGAATTCAAGAGGGAAATTTCGCCTGATAAGAGAAATTTCCCTTGCTATTTTTGGCAGGGTCCTATATATTGTGTTCAGAGAGAGCGACCCGATACAAAAGGAGGCGCGGAGCATGATACGTGAATTCGGATCCCGGCTGGCAGCGGCGCGGAAGAGCGCGGGCCTCAATCAGACGGAGGTGGCCCGGCGCATGACGGAGGCCGGCTACCCGGTGCGCACCCAGGCGGTGAGCAAGTGGGAGCGGGAGACCACCCTGCCCAGCGCGGTGCAGTTCATCGAGCTGTGCCGGATGTATGCCATCCGGGACGCGGCGGCCTACTTCGGCCTGACGCCGGAGGAGCGGCGCGCGCCGGGGCGGATCCTGCCGCTGTACCGGCTGGCGGTGTCCGCCGGTACGGGCGAGTTCCTGGACGGCTCGGATTACGACACCGTGGAGGTGGGGGAGGAGGTCTCTCCCCAGGCGGATTTCGGCGTGCGCATCGCCGGGGACAGCATGGAGCCCCGGTTCGTCAACGGGCAGATCGTGTGGGTACACCGGCAGGACACCCTGCGGCCCGGGGAGATCGGCATTTTCCTCTACAACGGCTCCGGCTACTGCAAACGGCTGGAGCGCCGGAACGGGGCGGCGGAGCTGGTGTCGCTCAACCCGCTGTACGCCCCCATCCGAGTCGGGGAGGAGGACGAATTCCGCCTTTTCGGCAAGGTGGTGGGCTGAGCGTTTTCCTTGCAATCCCCCGGTCGGTCGGATATAATAAAATAACTTGAAACATATGGATTTGGGAGGATATGACTGATGATCGGTTTTCTCTCTGCCGTGCAGACCACGGCCATCGCCGCCTGGCTGAACTCGGCGTTCGCGGGCTTTGACGAGAGCATGGCCGTCGCGGTCCACAAGCTCTACGAGCTGGCCCCCGGCTTTTTCACTCCGTTCCTCACGCTGATCACCCACATGGGCAAGGGCGGCATCTTTCTGATCCTGCTGTCCTTCGTGCTGATGTACTTCCGGCGTACCCGGCGGCTGGGCGTCACCATGCTGCTGGCCATCTCCATCGGCGCGCTGATCACCAACCTGACGGTGAAGCCCCTGGTGGCCCGGCCCCGGCCCTATACCTGGGACGGAAGCGTGTTCCAGCAATTCTGGATCCAGATGGGCAGGCACACCGAGAGCGACAAGAGCTTTCCCTCCGGCCATATGACCGCAGCCATGGCCGCCTCCACGGCGGTCTTCCTCCGGGGCAGACGGAAGATCAGCTGGACGGCCTTTTTCTTCGCCTTCTTCATGGGCGTCTCCCGGATCTATCTGAGCGTGCACTACGCCACCGACGTGCTGGGCGGTGTGATCACCGGCGCCCTGGGCGGCGTCCTGGGCTACTGGGTGTCCAACCTGATCCCCGAGTGGTTTTTCCAGGGGCGCGTGAAGGATCTGCTCCCCGGCAGCTGGAAGCACGGCCGCCACGAGGCCAGACCTGCCGACCCGGAAAAACCTGCCGACGAAGAACGCCGGCAGGTGGTCATCGACGGGGACAACTTTTCCGACCTGGCGGGCTTTTACGCCGAGGCGTCCCGGGTGTTCGGCAGCCCGGAGGGCAGACCCATCCGCAGTATGGACGCGCTGAACGACGTTCTCCGGGGCGGCTTCGGAGAGCACGAGACCTATGAGCCGCTTGAGATCCGGTGGCTGAACGCCGAAAAGAGCCGGGAGGACCTGGGCTACGAGGCCACGGCGCGCTACTTCGAGAGCGTGCTGGAGCGCTGCCATCCCGACAATCGGGAGCGGGTGGAAAAGCGTCTGGCCGCCGCCCGGGAGGGAAAGGGCCCCACGGTGTTCGATCTGATCCTGTCGGTGATGCGGCGGACCGATTCCGGCCACGACTGCACCGTGGATCTGGAATGATTGGTTAACATAATGCAATACGACAAGAGCGCCGCTGGGGTCCAGCGGCGCTCTTGTCGTAAATGTTCTTATTTCCGTTCCGCCAGAAGGCGGTCCACGGCTGCGCTGACGCTGCCGCCGCAGGCTTCCATCATCTCTGCGGCCTCCGCCTCGCTGCAGCCGGTGAGCTCCGTGATCATGGATCGGGCCCGCCGGACCAGCTTGGCGTTGGTGGGGATCATATCCACCATGAGATTGGAGCGCACCTTGCCCAGCTTCACCATGGCGGCGGTGCTGACCATGTTCAGTATCATCTTCTGGGCGTTCCCGGCCTTCAGCCGGGTGGAGCCGGTGAGGACCTCGGGGCCTGTGTCGGCCTCCACCGCCATATCCGCCAGCTTTCCGATGAGGGAATCCGGGTTGCAGGCCACGGCGGCGGTCTTCGCCCCCACGGAGCGGGCGTATCGGAGCCCCTCGGCCACGTAGGGAGTGCTGCCGCTGGCCGCCACGCCGATGACCAGATCCCCTGCCGCGCAGCCCCGCTCCGCCAGCCGTCGGGCGGCCAGAGCAGGATCGTCCTCATCGGCGGTGAGAAAACGCATGCCCTCCTCCGCCGGCAGGGCGATCACGGCGCTCTCCGGAAGACTGAAGGTGGGCGGCATTTCCGCCGCGTCCAGCAGCGCCAGACCGCCGCTGGTCCCGGCCCCCAGGTAAAACACCCGGCCGCCGGTGCGGAGGACCTCCGCGTACAGGTCCGAGAGCGCGGCGACGGCCGGAAGGCACGCCTCCACGGCCCGGACCGCGTTTTCGTTTTCCTCGTTCATCAGCCGGAGGATCTCCGCCGTGCCCAGGTCGCTCAGACCCATGGACCGGGGGTTCCTGCTCTCCGTTCCCACGATTTCAGTCCTCCTCCCGGGCGGGCACGGCGCACAGCAGCGCCTCGATCTGTTCGGGGGAGGTGGCCCAGCTGGTGCAGAAGCGCACCGCCGTGGTGTTTTCGTCCATTTTCTTCCAGACGCTGAAGCTGAAATCCTCCCGCAGCGCGTCCACGGCGTCGTCGGGCAGGATGGGGAACTGCTGGTTGGTGGGGGACTCCACCAGGAAGTCCCAGCCCTTTTGGCGCAGCCCGTCCCGAAGCTCCATGGCCAGCGCCACCTCGTGCCGGGCGATCTCCTCGTAGAGACCGTCCTCCAGCAGGGCCAGAAACTGGACCCCCAGCAGCCGGCCCTTGGCCAGCATGCCGCCGTTCTGCTTGATGAGATAGCGGAAATCCTTTTGCAGCGCCGGGGAGGTGATGACCACCGCTTCCCCGAAAAGGGCTCCCAGCTTGGTGCCGCCGATGGTGAAAACGTCACACAGCGCCGCCAGCTCCGGCAGCGTCCAGCGCTCCTCCGACACCAGGGCACAGCCCAGCCGGGCCCCGTCGATATACAGCGGCAGGGACCACTTCCGGCAGACCGCATAGAGCTCTTCCAGCTCCCGGCGGGTGTACACGGTGCCGATCTCCGTGGGCTGGGAGATATATACCATCCCCGGCTGCACCATGTGCTCGAAGGCCCCGTCGGCAAAGTGGCTGCGGCACAGGGCGTCCACCGCGGCGGCGGACAGCTTGCCCTCCGCGCCGGGAATGGTCAGCACCTTGTGACCGGCGCTCTCGATGGCACCGGTCTCGTGAACGGCGATGTGGCCGCTGTCCGCAGCCACCACTCCCTGGTGGGGCCGCAGGGCCGCGACGATCACCGTGCGGTTGGCCTGGGTACCGCCCACCAGAAAGTGGACCGCCGCCTCCGGCGTGCCGCACAGGGAGCGGATCAGCTCCCGGGCCCTCTCGCAGTATTCGTCCTCCCCGTAGCCGGGAGTCTGGACGGCATTGGTGTCCGCCAGCGCCCGCAGCACCCGGGGATGGGCTCCTTCCAGATAATCGCTGTCAAACCGGATCATACTCACACCTCGCTGAAAACGCTTCCTTATCGTCGTGGAACCCCCGGACGAACAGCGTGCCGTGCTCCAGCGCGAAGGTCAGCGTCGTCCGCGCGCCCAGAGGCAGTTCCTTTTTGTATTCGATCCACAGCCGCTGCAGCCGGTGGGAGGAGGCAAAACTCTCCTCCAGCAGGTCTCCGCACCAGCGCAGATACAGCGTGTTGTTCAGATGGCCGTTGATATCGGCCTCGGCGTCCGTCACCGTACGCTCCGCCCGCCGCGGCAGCTCCTCCGGCACGGGGGGACGGCGCAGGGTGGCGGGCAGCTGCCCGGGCAGGGAGTGGCCGCCCTTTTCCGTGATCCAGCCGCAGTCGAGCACCATGGAACGGGTGACGACGTCCATCAGCAGCCAGGTCCCCACGGACCGGACCAGCTCCGTGCCCTCCGGGGTCATGATGCGGTAATGCCGCCAGAAAAGGCCGTGGGCCTGCTTTCCCGTGCAGGTGTCCAGGTACAGCGGCGTCCCCGCCGGCACCGGCGCGAGATACTCCGTGTCGCTTCGGGCCAGGGCCCAGAAGCAGCCCCGGGCGTCCGATACCGCCCGGCCCAGCCCCAGGGTCTCGTAGTGCTCGGTGGCGATATCCTGAAAGGCGAGCGCCGTCGCCTCGGGCAGCACCCGGCCCAGCGGGTCCGCCTGCGCCGGAGAAAACACCGTTTCTCTGCGGAATATGTCGTTTTCGATAAAATGACCTGTCATGGGTCCGCCTCCCGGAAACGTTCAGTTCACTTCCTTGATTTTGCCAAACGGAACGGGAAAAATCAAGAGAAATCGGCGCCGATCAGTCAAATTCTGTCAGTTTGGATATTGATGTTTCGCCCGGAATGGAATAAACTGTTCCCATGAGATCGGGCCGAAACGGGACAGAAAGGGAACGGACTATGGGCAGAAAAATACTGGTCCTGGCGCTGTGCGCCGGGCTTCTCACAACGTCCGGCTGCCGCTCCCGGACGGAGAAAAACCGGCCGGAGGCCACTGCCGCGCCGGTGGTCACAGCCGCCCCCACCGCCGTGCCCACCGTCTCGCCTACGCCGTCCCCCACGCCGGTGCCGACCCCGGCCCCCACCCCTGCGCCTGCGTGGATCAGACTGGACGATGCGGAGAACTACACCCTGTTCACCGGCGCCTCCGAGGGGGCAAAGGCCCTGCGGGCGTATCTGACGGGAGAGTGCGGCGAGGTGATCTCCGCCTTCGTGCCGGAGCATCTCACCGAGCCCATGTTCACCCTGCTCTTCACTCCCGCCGGGAGCGGGGAGATCCCCCCGGCAACCGAGGACGCCCGGCTGATCCGCATGGCCACGGACGAGCGGATGCTCCAGAGCGGTCTGCTGGGGGAGCTGCTGCCCGCCTTCGAGAGCCGTTACGGCTACCGGGTGGAGGTCTACACCGGCGATCCGGCCGCGGCCCAGTCCTGGGCGGGCGCCGGGGCGGCGGATCTGGCCCTCATCACCGAGAGCGTCGCTTACGGCATGAGCCGGCAGGGCTTTGTCGCCATCACGGCTTTCGCCTCCACGCAATACGATATCCCCTGATCGAAAACGTTGTCTGCCGAAGGAGGAAAGAGAAATGAAACGCTTTTTCAGAAACTTCCGCTTTGCCATGCTGGGCGTCAGCATCCTGTGCATCGCTCTGGGCCTGGCCGTGCTGCTCTGGCCCGAAAACGCCATGAAGATGCTCTGCTACGGCTTCGGCGGCGTGCTGATCCTCTCGGGACTGCTGCAGGTGGTCTCCTACGTGGTCGGAGAGCGGAACACGCTGCTGCAGAAGATGATGCTCGTCTCCGGCGTGGTCGCCGCGGTGGCGGGGGTCTGGGTGATCCTGATGCGGCCCGACGGAGTGCAGAAGCTGACGCTGATCGTCATGGGCGTGCTGCTGCTGTACCACGGCGCCATGGACGTGAAATACGGCTTTGACGTAAAGAGCGCCCAGGGCAGAACCTGGGGCGCGGTGCTGTTTTTCGGCATCGCCACCTGCGCCATCGGCGTGCTGCTGTTGGTCAACCCCTTTGCCGAGCCCCAGACGCTGTTTATGACCGCCGGACTTGGCTTCCTCTTTGACGGCGCCACCGACCTGTTCACCGTGTTCTCCGTGGCCGGCGCCAAGGCCCGCTACGAGCGGCTTTCCGGCAGCGAGCCGGTGATCGAGCTGGAGCCCGGCCAGACGGTCCATGAGCTGCCTGTCGAGGGCGGCGGCGCCGCGGCGGAGCATGCCGCCGCGGGCGGGACGGACGATGCGCCTGCCGAGGAGGCCGGGGAGTTCGGAGAGACCGGCGCGGAGACCGGTATGCCCGCGGAGATCGGCGACGCGGACGGCGACGGCGACGGCGGCGACGACTGAACCAAAATGCTTTTTTGCGGCCCTTCCTTTTCGGGAAGGGCCGTTTTTCACGCCTGCTCGGCCGCTTTTTTTCACGCGGGACTTGAACACGGGTGGAAAATACGGTAAAATATATGTCCGAAATCAAAGTGAGGACGAGCTATGCCCATTTCAAGGAAAAAATATATATTGGTGCTTCTGGCCTCCGTGGGCGTTTTCGCCCTGGTGCTGGCTCTGGCGCTGGCCATGTCCGGCGGCGCGGGCAGCGACAGCGTGGCTGCCGGGGAACACCCCCTGCGCATCAGCGAGTATATGGCCAACAACACCGCCTACCCCAACGCCGACGGCGTGGTCTGCGACTGGATCGAGATCGAGAACACCTCGGACCGGGACTTCAACGTGTCCGGCTACCGGCTCTCGGACGACGTCACCCGGGCCCGCTTCGCCTTTCCCGTGGGGACGGTGATCCCCGCCGGGGGACGGGCGGTGGTCTGGTGTACCCCGGAAAAGTCCGGCGGCATGTACGCCCCCTTCTCCCTGAAATCCCAGGGTGGGGAGACCCTGCTGCTGATGAACAGCGCCAACACCGTGCTGGACCAGATCATAACGCTGCACTCCAAGCGCAACTATTCCATCGTCCGGCTGGACAACGGCGAGTTCACCGTTTCCGCGGAGCCCACGCCCGGCTACCCCGACACGGCGGAGGGCTTCGCCGCGTTCCTGGCTGCCAACGGGGAGAGCGCTTCCCCCGTCCGGCTCAACGAGATCATGGCTGCGGGCAAGCTCTATACCGATCCCGACGGCGCTCCCGCCGACTGGATCGAGGTGATCAACCTGGGCGCCGAAACGGTGGACCTGGGCGGCCTGGGCCTCTCCGACAAGGAGGGGGAGAGCCGCTACACCTTCCCCGCGGGGACCGTGCTGGCCCCCGGCGAGACCAGAGTGGTCTGGTGCGTGGGGGAGGACGCCAACCGGGAAGATCAGGCTGCCTTCCGCATCTCCAAGCTGGGGACGGAGACGATCTTTCTGCTGGACGAGCGGGGGACCGCTCTGGATCGGGTGCAGCTGCCCTATCTGAAGGACGACACCTCCTATGCCCGTCGGAGCGGGACCTGGACGGTCACCACCAACGCCACGCCCGGCTACGCCAACGACGAGGAAGGCTACGCCGAGTGGGTGCGCTCCATGGGCTACGGGGACGTGCGCGTGGAGATCACGGAGCTCTGCCCGAAAAACGTCGGCGGTCTCACCGACGCGGACGGGGACGCCTGCGACTGGATCGAGCTGCGCAACGCCGGTACGGACACGGTATCGCTGGAGGGCTGGTATCTCTCCGACAGCCCGGAAAAGCTGGCCCGCTGGAAGCTGGGGGACGTTTCCCTGGCGCCGGGACAGGTGCTGGTGGTGTTCGCCTCCGGGAAGAACCGCAGCGCCGGGGAGCAGCACACGGATTTCGCCCTGTCCGCCGGGGAGACCGTAACGCTCATGACACCGGTGGGCACCATCGCCGACCAGACGGAGTGCCCGGCGGTGGGGGAGGACCACGCCTGGGCCCGGCTGCCGGACGGCTCCTGGGCCGAGACCGACGCGCCCACCCCGGGAAGATAAGGAGCTGGCTATGGACAGAACGGTCAACCGACATGAGATCAAGTATTCCGTCAGCGTCTTCCAGGCGGAGCTGTTGAAACGGCGGCTGGGGGCTCTGCTCCGGCCGGACAGCCACGCCGGGGAGGACGGGGGATACTTCATCCGCAGCGTCTACTTTGACGACCCGGATTTTACCGCCTACCATGAAAAACTGGCGGGCGTGAAGGAGCGGACCAAATACCGGATCCGCTTTTACAACAACGACCCCTCCGTGATCTATCTGGAGAAGAAGACCAAGGACGGGGATATGACCGGCAAGGATTCCGTCCGGCTCACCCGGGCGGGGGCTCAGGCCCTGCTGAAGGGGGACGACCGCCTCCGCACCCAGGACGGACTGCTGGGGGAGCTGGGCCGACTGCGCCAGGGCGTGTGGCGGCCGGTGGTGATCGTGGACTACGACCGCTTCGCCTTCACCTATCCGGACGGCAACGTGCGCGTCACCGTCGACATGAACGTGCGCACCTGTCCTTACCGGACGGATGTTTTCACCCCGGATCTGCTGACGGTGCCCGTGCTGGATGACGGGGAGGCCGTGCTGGAGGTCAAGTACGACGCCTTTCTCCCCGCCCCGGTGCGAGCCCTGCTGGAAGGAGTTCCCAAGCAGCGCACCGCCGTTTCCAAGTACACCAAATGCCTGAGCATTATAGAATAGTGAGGACAAGAAAATGAGTATTGCCGACGTGATCAAAAACAAATTCGTGGAGGAGTTCACCGCCATCTCGGTGCCCAACCTCCTCATCACCATGTGCCTGAGCTTTCTGCTGGGCCTGTTCGTGCTGGTGGTGTACCGTCTGACCTATAACGGCCCCTCCTTCAGCAAGAGCTTCGCCCTGTCGCTGGTGATGCTCTCCATGGTCACCGCTCTGGCCATTCTGACGGTGCGGTCCAACGTGGTGCTGTCCCTGGGCATGGTGGGCGCGCTGTCCATCGTCCGGTTCCGCACCGCCATCAAGGACCCCATGGACACAGTGTTCATGTTCTGGAGCATCGTGGCGGGCATCATCACCGGTGCGGGCTACGTCACCGTGGCCATTCTGGCCACGCTGCTGCTGGGCGTGCTGTTCCTGGTCATCAATCTGGTCACCGGGAAGATGCACGGAAGCGCCTATCTGGTGGTGCTGCGCTACACCGACGAGGCGGAGGGACTGATCCGCTCCCGGCTGAACAATCTGGGCAGGTACAAGCTGAAAAGCCGCAGCATGAACCTGAAGACCACCGAGCTGGTCATCGAGACCAAGCTCTCCAAGAAGGAGATGGACATGCTCTCCGCCCTGCTGGACAACGACGGCGTGCAGGACGTGAACATCATCTCCTACAACGGCTCCACGCTGCTCTGAGAATAAGGAGAGAACACCATGGCTTATCATTACAACACCTGGGGCACCTGCTCCCGGGAGATCCACTTTGACATCCGGGACGGCAAGGTCCGGGACGTGCAGTTCGTCAACGGCTGCAGCGGCAACACGCAGGGCGTGGCTGCCCTGGTGGAGGGAATGGACGTGCAGGAGGTCATTGCCCGGCTCAAGGGAATCAAGTGCGGCTTCAAGCCCACCTCCTGTCCCGACCAGCTGGCCACCGCGCTGGAACAGGCGCTGGCAAAGCAGGCGTGAGATCCGCATAAAAAGAGAGCTGCGATCCGGAGGGATCGCAGCTCTCTTTTTATTCATTCGTCCGTTTGTCCGGGCCGGGCCGCCGGTTTTCCCGGGGGAAGCCCTTGTCTTTCGGCAGGGGGATGCGGCTGAGCAGGTCCAGTCCCGTGATCTGCTTGATCAGCCACAGGAAGAACAGCAGACACAGAATCGGGATCAGACAGGACGTGGCGATCAGCACCGCCAGCGCTTCCACGAACCGGCGCAGGATGCCGGAGGCCTTCTCCGCCAGCCGCTCGGCGGCGTCCGTCAGGAAGTTGGACTTAAAGAGGCCCGTGCCCTTATCCTCCTCGGCGTCCGTCAGGGCGGTGGCCTCGTCGGTGAGGGACTCGGCGGAGGAGATCGTGGTGTTGATGGACGATTTATAGGTGTCGTAGATGAAATCGGAGATCCCGATGCTGCCGGGGATCAGGAAGAACAGCGCCAGCGACACCGCCAGCAGCTTCAGAATGAACCGGAACCAGTTGTTCTGAAGGGAGAACCGCTTATTCAGCCATACGAATCCGATGCCCAGCAGACAGCACAGGGGGATCATGTACTTCAGAACGCCCACGCCGATGATGCTCAGCAGGTATTTTTCCGTGTACAGCACGCAGAGGATCAGCAGAAAATACTCGGTCAGATCCGCCAGCTTGTTGGCGATGGGGGTGGCAATATCCTGGGGCAGGGCGGAGAGCGCCGCGGAGGCCAGGGTGGAGGTGGCCGTGAGCTTCAGCACGGTCTCGGTCTTGTCGTCGATGGACTGGATGGTCCTGGCCTGGAGGTGAGGATCGGACGCCCGCTCCTTCGCCGCCAGAACGGACAGGCCGAGGACCGCCACCAGAATGAGCGTGATAATGATTTTCCACTTGCGTGACAGCATTTTTTCTCCTCCTCTCTCAGCTTTGGGAGACGATCCGGACGGTGTATTCCCCGGGCCCCAGCAGGGACAGGATGAAATTCCTCACCACGGTCCGGGCGTTCTCGTCGGCCTTTTCCAGCAGGCCCCGCTCCACGGCCTTGTCGCTGGCGGTGTTCTCCAACTGGGTCAGGGCGTTGTTGTAGTCCTCCACGGTGATCCGGGTGCCCAGACCCTTCTTCTCGTCGTAGAGCCGGAAGCTCTCGGGGTCGATGTCCACGTGAAGGATCTTCGCGGCGGGAAGCGTCACCAGGATCTCCTTCGTCCCGTCGTTCTTTTCCACGGTGACCCCGGTAAAGTCGATGCCTGCGGTGACCACGCCGTCATAGCTTGCCAGGAAGCTGGACTCGGTCAGCGGCAGAGCGCTGTTGATCTGGAACAGCCGCAGGTCCATTTTCAGCTCCAGCATGGTGGAGTGGCTGATGACCTCGGTGAAATAGTATTCCTCCGTAGCCAGCTCGCCCAGGTCCCGGAGCCCGTCCCGGATCATGACGGCGGTGAAAACCTTTTCCACCTCCACGATCCGTTCCACTTCCTTTTCCTGGATGATGACCTCCGGCGTAGGGAGCGGCGTGGCCTCCGGCGCTTCGGCGCGGGAGCTTTTGCCGCCGCCGACGATCCGGATGAATATGCAGAGGATGGCCACGGCAAGCGCCAGCACGATGACGTAAAACCAGAGGTCTTTTTTGATCTTTGTCTTCATCTTTATCCCTCCGAAGCATGGTATGTCGAGGTGTCGTCTGTGTCGTCACGCCCGGGTCCCCGGAGCGGGTATGTGAAAAGCGGGGACGCTCCGAGCCGGAACGGTCCCCGCTTTGCCGCAAGCGTCAGTATCGGTGGAATTGCTGTGGGATGGGCCGGTATTTGGCCCCCGATACAAGTCCCACGGCGGCAAAGGACGCCATCAGCGAGGAGCCCCCGTAGCTGAAGAAGGGGAGCGTGATGCCGATGACCGGGGTGATGCCCATATTCATGCCGGTATTGACCAGCATCTGGAAGAACAGACTGGCCGCCACGCCCATGCACACCAGCATGCTCATGGTGTTGTTGGAGCGAAGCCCCACGTAGACGCAGCGGAAAATGATGATGGACAGCAGCAGCATGATCAGCAGACAGGCGATCATGCCCAGCTCTTCGCCGGCCACGGCGAAAATGAAGTCCGTGTGCTTGCCGGTGAGGGCGTTGGTCTGGGTCTGCACGCCCTTGCCGTAGCCCACGCCGGTGAACTGACCGGAGGCCAGGGCCAGGCGGCGGCGGATGGTCTGCCAGCGGATGCCGTAGCCCTCCGGGTCCACCGCCGGGTTGTAGGGGGCCATCATCCGGTCCCGCTGGTACTGCTTGAGCACGTTGTTCCACAGAAACGGGATGGCCAGCGCCACGGCGGAGCCGCCCAGCAGGAACCAGTAGAACTTGATCCCGGCCATGACCATCATGACCACGAAGATGGCCGCGAACACCACCGCGCTGCCCAGGTCCGAGGAGGTGAACATGATCAGCACGAACACGTAGCCGAAGTGGATCACCAGCTGGGCCATACTGAAGATGGAGTTGATGTCCCGGTATTCCTTCAGATAGGTCATGTGCTTGGCCATCAGCACGATGAAGACCACCTTGGCGATCTCCGAGGGCTGGATGCCGATGCCGAAGAAGCGGATCCACGCGGAGTTGCCGGTGTCGCCCTCCACGCCGAAGGGGATCAGCAGCAGCATGATGAAGGTCTCGAAGATCAGCAGCAGGACCCAACGGTCGGCGATGATGTCCACGTCGATGACCGTCATCACGTAGTACATGAACAGACCCAGGAAGAAGGAGAAGATCTGTACCGGGAGATAGGTCCGGCCGGGCAGGGCCTTGGTGGCGCTGGCGATGAGGATCATGCCGAAAATGGAGCAGAAGCAGCACACGGCCAGCAGGAACATATCCGCCCGCTTGGTGAAGTCCGAGGTCCGGTCCCATATATATCGTAGCATTTCGCGGAGTTCTTTCAATTTGACGCATCCTTTGCGATAATTTTACAAATCGCATTGTACCACAAACTTTCCGCCAACGCAACATGCACTCAAAAAGATGCTTTACTCAATGGGGTCAAGGGTGTATAATTTTGTTTTAGAAAATCACTGGAGAGACTGGTATGGTTTACTATTCGCACAGCGAAGCGGAGACGGAAGCCGCGGGGGAGAGCCTGGCCCGGGCCCTGCCGGAGGGCGGCGTGGTGATCGCCCTGTACGGCGAGCTGGGCGCCGGGAAGACCGCCTTCGTCCGGGGCCTTGCCCGGGGGCTGGAGGTGGACGGCCAGGTGGTCAGCCCCACCTTCACCATCGTCAACGAGCTCTACGGGAAAAGGGACCTCTTCCACTTTGACATGTACCGCCTGGGCGGCGCCGACGAGCTCTTTGACATCGGCTGGGAGGACTATCTCGGCCGGGACGGAGTCTGTGCCGTGGAGTGGAGCGAGAACGTGCCCGAGGCCTTCGACGGCTCGGAGATCCGGGTGACCATCGAAAAAGAGGGCGACACCGCCCGGAAGATCACGGTGGAGGGTCTGCGCGAATGCTGATTTTAGCCATTGAATCCTCGGCCAAGGCTGCCTCGGCGGCGCTGTGCCGGGACGGGGAGCTGATCGCCCAGAGCTTTCAGCGCAGCGCCCTGACCCACAGCCGTACCCTGCTGCCCATGATCGAGGATCTGTTCCGGAATACGGAGATCCCCAAAGAGAGCGTGGATGCCGTGGCCGTGGCCCACGGTCCCGGCTCCTTCACCGGCGTGCGCATCGGCGTCTCCACCGCCAAGGGCCTGTGCTGGGGGCTGGACAAGCCCGCCGTGGGCGTTTCCACCCTGGAGGCCATGGCCCGGCTGTCGGAGTGCGCCGGAGAGGAGCGGGTGATCTGCCCGGTGATGGACGCCCGCCGAAGCCAGGTCTACAACGCTCTCTTCGCGTGGCAGGACGGAGAGCTTCAGCGGCTTTGCCCGGACCGGGCGGTGTCCGCCGGGGAACTGGCGGCGGAGCTCAAAGCCCTGGGCCGTCCGGTGTGGGTGCTGGGGGACGGCTGGCAGGTGTGCGCCGCGGCTCTGGACGCCGCCGGGGCGGAATACGTCCTGGCCCCGGAGCTCCTCCGCTACCAGAACGCCTGGGGCGTGGCCCTGGCCGCTCTGGGAAAAGAGCCTGTGGGCGCCGAGGAGCTGCTGCCCGTGTACCTGCGCCTGTCCCAGGCCGAGCGGGAACGGCAGGAGAGAATGTCAGAAAAGGAAAATTTATCATAAAGGAGATTTGTTTATGAGCGAGCTGCACGTTTACGATCATCCCCTGATCCAGCACAAGCTGGCCATCCTCCGCGACAAGAACACCAGCGTCAAGGAATTCCGCGAGCTGGTGGGCGAGATCGCCGGGCTGATGTGCTACGAGGCCACCCGCGATCTGCCCCTGGAAGAGGTGGAGGTGGAGACCCCCGTGGCCAAAGCCAAGGCAAAGCGCCTGGCCGGCAAGAAGCTGGCGGTGGTGCCCATCCTCCGTGCCGGTCTGGGCATGGTGGACGGCATGGTGGCCATGATCCCCTCCTGCAAGGTGGGTCATATCGGCCTGTACCGCGACCCCGAGACTCTGGAGCCGGTAGAGTACTACTGCAAGCTCCCCCCCGATATCTCCGAGCGTGACGTTTACGTGGTAGACCCCATGTTCGCCACCGGCGGCAGCGCCTCCGCCGCCTGCACCTTCCTGAAGGAGCACGGCTGCAGGCACATCAAGCTCATGTGCATCATCGGCGCGCCTCCCGCCTGGGAAAAGATGCAGAAGGATCACCCGGACGTGGACGTGTACGTCGCCGCCATGGACGAAAAGCTCAACGACCACGGCTATATCGTGCCCGGCCTGGGCGACGCCGGCGACCGGATCTTCGGCACCAAATAAGACGACGGGACCCGGAAAAATGTTCCGGGTCCCGCTCCATAAGTTGACATAATACCTCTGTAAAGGAGATAAAAACATGACCTATCAGGAGATCCACGACGCAGCGGCGGGCCAGGTCGGACCGTACTGCAAGAACTGCCCGGCGTGCAACGGCAAGGCCTGCGGCAACACCGTACCGGGACCGGGCTGCAAGTACCCCGGCAACACCGCCGCCCGGAACTATGAAAAGTGGCAGGAGGTCTGCGTGAACATGGACACTCTCTGCCCCAACGCGGACCCGGACGTGTCCTTCACCATGTTCGGACGGAAGTTCTCCGCCCCCATCTTCGCCGCGCCTCTGGGCTCGCTGGACCTGCATTACGGGCCCAAGTACAAGGACCCGGAGTATAACCGCCTGCTCATCAAGATTGCGGCGGACTGCGGCGTGCTGGCCTTCACCGGCGACGGGGTGGACCCGGAGATCATGAAGGCGGCGGCGGAGGATATGACCCGGCTGGGCGCGCCGGGCATCCCCACCATCAAGCCCTGGAACAAGGAATTCCTGTTCGAAAAGCTGGACTTTCTGAAGGAGCGGAACATTTTTGCCGTGGCTATGGACGTGGACGCGGCGGGCCTGCCCTTCCTGAAGGCCATGAACCCCAACGCGGGCAGCAAGTCCGTGGAGGAGATGCGGGAGATCATCGACTATGCGAAGATGCCCTTCATCATCAAGGGCGTCATGACGGTGGCCGGCGCGGAGAAGGCTGTGGAAGCCGGGGCGTCGGGCATCGTGGTGTCCAACCACGGCGGCCGGGTCCAGGGCGGCGTGCCCTCCACGGCGGAGGTGCTGCCCGCCATTGCCAAAGCGGTGAAGGGCAAGCTGACCATTCTGGTGGACGGAGGCATCCGTTCCGGCGTGGACGTGTTCCGGGCGCTGGCGCTGGGCGCCGACGGCGTGCTCATCGGCCGCCCGGTGGTGAACATGATCTACGGCGGCGGGGAAGAGGGCTTCCGCGTTCTTCTGGACAAGATCGTGGGCGAGCTCAAGTCCACCATGTCCATGTGCGGCGCCCCCACTCTGGCGGATATCACCGCGGACAAAGTCTGGCAGGGCTGAATTTGAAAGAAAAAATACCGGCGAAACGCCAAAGCGTTTCGCCGGTATTTTTCTGTTTTTACCTGATCAGATACTGCAGGATCTGCACCGCGTTGCTGGCCGCGCCCTTGCGGATCTGTTCGCCGCAGCACCAGAGAGGCAG
>JAEEGL015760523.1_pt1 | contig 15623 bp, 8 predicted proteins | sample 9134231 | NCBI WGS metagenome assembly JAEEGL01 (sample SAMN16246548, study PRJNA631951) | gut metagenome | biome: gut microbiome; feature: rumen; material: fiber-attached | host: Bos | place: Iran: Karaj | collected 2018-10
AGTCTTACTCTTGCTACAGAACTTTTTCTTCTACCTGTTCCATAAAAGAAAGGAGTTTTATTATACATTATTTACTTCCCTCCAAATCTTTCCATAATTCCGGTTTCTGCGCTGAATGTTTATGATCTGTTCCAACAATAGCACGAAGTCTCACAATTTGAGCTCTTCCAAGAGAATTTTTTTGAAGCATTCCTTTAACTGCCATGTGCATGGCTTTTTCAGGATGTGTTTTCATAAGCGTATCATATCTTACGCTCTTTAGATTTCCCACATAACCTGTGTGGTGATAATGATACTTTTGTGTAAGCTTCTTTCCTGTTAGAACAGCTTTTTCACAGTTAATGATAATTACATGATCTCCGCAATCAACATGTGGTGCATAAGTTGGCTTGTTTTTTCCGCGAAGTAAATTTGCGGCTTTAACAGCTGTTCTGCCCAACGGTTTCCCTGCAGCGTCTATAATATACCATTTGCGCTCTACTGAGCCTTTTTTAGGCATGTATGTAGACATTCTTCTTCCTCCTAATTTTATTTTTTACTATTAAATAATAACATTTCCCACGATATCTTGTCAATAAAAATTTAATTTTTTTCGAAAGCATCTCTTTTTTTATCTTTGTTTTTATGCATAAACTCTTTTTATCTCGTTTTCGAATTTAATTTTACTTATTTACAGCTATCCTTTAAAACAGAAAAATTTTGTTGTATAATTAAATTGATAAGATTTAAGGAGAGATTTTTATGTCTAAAAACGAAAAACAAGTTAAAGAAATAACCTCTATGGACGAAGATTTTGCCAAATGGTACACCGATATAGTCAAAAAAGCCGAACTTATGGACTACTCCAGCATTAAAGGCTGTATGGTAATAGAACCTTACGGGTACGCAATTTGGGAAAACATGGTAGCAATTCTTGATAAAAAATTCAAAGAGCTTGGGCATCAAAATGTGTCTATGCCGATGTTTATTCCCGAAAGTCTCCTTCAAAAAGAAAAAGACCACATTGAAGGATTTGCACCAGAAGTTGCGTGGGTAACTCACGGCGGAAATGAAAAATTACAAGAACGTCTTTGCGTCCGCCCAACTTCCGAAACTCTATTTTGCGAACACTATGCAAAAGTCGTTCACTCTTGGAGGGATTTACCAAAGCTTTACAACCAGTGGTGCAGTGTTGTACGCTGGGAAAAAACTACACGTCCTTTCTTGCGTTCAACAGAATTCCAATGGCAAGAGGGTCATACAATACATGAAACTCCCGAAGAAGCACAAAAAGAAACTATGCAAATGCTGGAAGTTTACTACAACTTCTTTAAAGATTGCCTAGCAATACCCGCAATCAAAGGGCAAAAAACAGAAAGTGAAAAATTTGCCGGCGCTGAATCCACTTATACAATAGAAGCTTTAATGCATGATGGTAAGGCACTGCAATCTGCAACAAGTCACTATTTCGGCGACCATTTTGCAAAAGCTTTTGGAATAGAATTTCAAAACAGAGATAACAAACCACAAAACCCATACCAAACATCTTGGGGATGCACAACAAGAATGATTGGTGCTATAATTATGGCTCACGGTGACGACAGAGGCCTCGTTTTACCGCCAAAAGTAGCACCCGTTCAAGCTGTTATCATTCCAATTGCAATGCAAAAAGCAGGTGTCCTTGAAAAAACAAACGAGCTTAAAAATCGCCTTACAAAAATCTGCAGGATCAAAGTTGACGACACAGAAAAATCTCCCGGCTGGAAATTCTCCGAATATGAAATGCGCGGCGTACCGCTTAGAATTGAAATTGGGCCAAAAGATATTGAAAAAAACCAGTGCGTAATCGTCAGAAGAGATAGCTTAGAAAAAACTTTTGTAAATCTTGACAATTTAGAAACAGAAATTCCGGAAATGCTTAAAAAAGTACACGACGGGATGTACGAAAAAGCATTAAAACGCAGAAATGAAATGACTCACGAAGCACACAATTTTGAAGAATTTAAAAATATCGCCGAAAATAAAGTAGGGTTTATAAAAGCTATGTGGTGCGGCGATGAAGCATGCGAAAAAAAATCAAAAGAAGAAACCTCACTTACTTCCAGATGTATAAAAGATGAAGAAGGTTCATTAGGCAACAAATGTGCTATATGTGGCAAACCCGCCAAACATCTGGTTTACTGGGCAAAGGCATATTAAAATGAAAAGTATATATAATTTTTTAAATAACTGCGAATATTTTTTTGTTGCATCAATAAATAATGAGTTCCCCGCAACAAGACCATTTGGCGCTATTATAGAACACGAAAATAATCTTTATATTTCAACAAAGCGAACAAAAGAAGTTTACAAACAATTAAAAGCAAATAATCATGTTCAAATTACGGCGCTTAAAAACGGCACAAGAAAATGGCTACGAATAAAAGAGCTAGCTTATGAGTGCTCAGACTTAAAAACAAAACAGAAAATGCTAAAAAAACACCCTGAAATCACAAGGCACTTTACGCACGAAAATAACGAAAACTTCGTGTTATTTCAAATAAAACCACTTAAAACTGAATTTAAAGAAGGAAATAAAACACTAATGGAAAGAAAAATTTTTAACAAACTTGTTAGGGATAAAATCCCAGAAATGTTAGCAAAAAACGGCGGTGAACCCGAAACAGAAGCATTAACAGATGAAAAATATAAAACATGCCTTTACGAAAAGCTAAAAGAAGAATGCGACGAGGCCGTAAATTCATACTCAAAAGAAAACCTCGCGGAAGAGCTTGCAGACCTGCTGGAAGTTATGATAGCTATTTCCAAAGTAAACAATATTGACTTTGCGGAAGTTGAAAAAATTAGGCTTGCAAAAAAAGAAAAACGCGGAGGATTTGACTCAAAAATATTTTTAAAAAGTTCTAACGTAGTAAATAAAATCTAAAGAGGAGGCCAATTAATTGAAAAACGAAATTATTAAATCTACTATGGATGGCAACACTGCCGCTGCATATTCTGCATATGCTTTTTCAGAAGTTGCCGCAATATATCCAATAACACCATCTTCAACAATGGCAGACGTTGCAGATAAGTACTCTGCAGCAAAGAAAAAGAATATATTTGGTCAGGAAGTTCAAGTTACAGAAATGCAGTCCGAAGCGGGCGCTGCCGGGGCTATTCACGGAGCGCTTTCGGCAGGCTCTTTGGCTACTACTTTTACATCATCACAAGGGCTCTTACTAATGATTCCAAACATGTACAAAATGGCCGGGGAATTACTTCCTTCTGTAATTCACGTTGCCGCAAGAACAGTTGCAGCTCATGCGCTTTCTATTTTTGGCGATCATTCAGACGTCTACGCTTGCAGACAAACAGGCTATGCTATGTTATGTGCAAATAATCCGCAAGAAGCCATGCATTTTAGCGCGATTGCACACTTAAGCGCTATTAAAGGTCATGTTCCGTTTTTACATTTTTTTGATGGATTCAGGACATCACACGAAATACAAAAAGTTGAACTACTTAACTATGACGACTTAGAAAAACTCGTAGACAAAAAAGAACTTAAAAAATTCAGGGATAACGCCTTAAATCCTGAAAATCCATCTATGAGAGGCACAGCGCAAAACGACGACGTGTATTTTCAAAATCGCGAAGCTTGTAATTCATACTATAATAACATTCCAGGGATTGTAGAATCATACATGAATGAAATAAACAAACTGGCACATACAAATTATGCGCCGTTTGAATACTACGGCTCTCCAAATGCCGAAAAAATCATAATAGCAATGGGCTCTGTATGCGAAACGATTGAAGAAACCATTGACTACATGAATAAAAACGGAAAAAATGTAGGGCTCATAAAAGTAAGACTCTATCGCCCATTTTCTGCCAAGCACTTTTTAAATGTTTTACCAAAAGGCGTTAAAAAAATCTCGGTTCTTGACCGCACAAAAGAACCAGGATCAATTGGTGAACCATTATATCTTGATGTTTTAGCGGCGCTTAAAGTTTTAAACATTCAAAACATCTCGGTTTTTTCGGGAAGATACGGACTAAGTTCTAAAAACACTACTCCGTCACAAATTTTGTCCGTTTATGAAAACATGGATTCAAAACAAGCAAAGCCTCGTTTTACAATTGGAATTAATGATGATGTAACGCATTTATCTCTTGATGTAAAAAACAATATCTGCACAATACCAGAAGGAACTTTTTCTTGCAAATTTTGGGGTATCGGATCAGATGGAACAGTAGGAGCTGCAAAAAACACCATAAAAATAATTGGTGACAACACAGAAAAATATGTTCAGGGATTTTTTGAATATGACTCAAAAAAATCTGGTGGAGTTACAATTTCTCATTTAAGATTTAGCAAAAACCCAATAAAATCAACGTACTATGTGGACAAAGCTGATTTCATTGCTTGCCATACTCCTGAATATATATATAAATATAATATAATAGAAGATTTAAAACCAGGAGGAAACTTTCTGCTTAATTGCTCTTGGAGTGAAGAAGAAATCGAAAAATTTCTTCCAAACAAAATTAAAAATTATCTTGCTTTAAATAACATTAATTTTTACACAGTTGATGCCACAAACATCACACGCGAATTAGGCCTTGGCGGCAGAGTAAACACTATGCTTCAAGCTGCATTTTTCAAAATCACCGAAATAATTAACAAAGAAAAAGCTTTAGATTTAATAAAATCCGCCATTAAAAAAACTTACTCCAAAAAAGGCGAAGAAGTAGTAAAAATAAACTATATGGCGGCAGAAGCTGGCATGAATGCAGTTAAAAAAATAAGCGTACCAAAAAATTGGGGAAATCTTTCCAATGAAGAAAACAAAACTATAAGTAAACAAGAAACAAAAACAGAGCTGGAAAAATTTCTTGAAAATATTGCAAATCCAATTAACAAAAAAAATGGAAACAATTTGCCTGTTTCTGCATTTGCAAAATGTGTAGACGGGAAAATCCCGCTTGGAACATCTGCTTTTGAAAAACGCAGCACCGCAAATTTTATTCCTGAGTGGATACCTGAAAACTGCATCGAATGCGGATTTTGCTCTTTTGTGTGTCCTCACGCAGTAATACGTCCGGCCGTTCTTACAGATGAAGAATTAAAAAATTCACCACAAGTTTTAAAATCTAAAAAAATGATTGGTTTTACTAACTTAAATTTTGCAATAGTCATATCTGCAAGAGACTGCACCGGTTGTGAAAATTGCGTAGCTATTTGCCCAGGACTTAAGAAAAACAAGGCTCTTAAAATGGTTAAAAACGAAAATGAATATCAAATTCAAGATATATTCGACTACTGCCAAAAGCTATCAGAAAAACCTGAAATTTTTGAAAAATTTAAAGAAACATCCGTTAAAGGCAGCCAATTTAAAAAGCCTTTGCTTGAATTTTCGGGCGCTTGTGCAGGTTGCGGCGAAACGCCATATGCCAAACTTGCCACTCAGCTTTTTGGAGATAGAATGATTATAGCAAATGCCACAGGTTGTTCATCAATTTGGGGCGGTTCTTTCCCATCTTCGCCATACACAAAAACAAAAGACGGTAAAGGCCCAGCATGGCAAAACTCACTTTTTGAAGATAACGCAGAATTCGGTTTTGGCATCGCACTTGCAAACAAAGCAAAAAGAAAAGCTATTGCCAAGATTATAAATGAAATTAAAAGCCATACAAAAGACATTAACCTTCAAAACATATGCGAAAAACACCTTGAAACAATTAATAACTCAAAAGAAAATCAAGCACCTGCAAAAGAATTATTTAATTACTTAAAATCTCAGTATAATAATTTAGATATTTCCAAAGAATTAGTAGATAAAATCCTGCAAAACAAAAACAATTTAAACACAAAATCAATATGGATGTTCGGCGGTGATGGCTGGGCTTATGACATTGGATTCGGAGGGCTTGACCATGTTGTTGCTTCTGGCGAAAATGTAAACATGCTAGTTTTTGACACAGAAGTTTATTCAAACACTGGTGGGCAAGCTTCTAAAGCGACGCCAAAAGGCGCCGTGGCTCAATTTGCTGCAATGGGCAAAAAAACGCCAAAAAAAGACCTTGCTTCCATTTTGATGACATACGGATATGTCTACGTTGCACAAGTTGCTCTAGGCGCTGATTTAAACCAGTGCATTAAAGCATTCACAGAAGCAGAAAATTATAATGGGCCGTCAGTAATTATTGCTTATTCCCCATGCATAAATCACGGAATAAAAGGCGGCATGAAAAATTCACTTTTATCCGCAAAACAAGCGGTAGACTCCGGTTATTGGAAACTTTTTAGGTTTAACCCATTAGACGAAACACCGCTTCACAGCGACAGTAAATCTACAACTTTACCATTAAATGAATTTTTAAAAACCGAAAATAGATTTAAAAATATATAATTTCCTAATTAATTTTACATTAAAAAATATTTCAAAAATTTTATTTTAAAATAAATTTAAAAGGAATAAAAACGCATGAAACTTAAAAGAACTACCGCATTAACATTGGCAACTATTTTCTCATTAACCTTAATGGGGCAAAACACACCTAGAACTTTTGCAAAGGAAGAAACCCCAGAAATTACCACAGAACAAAAATTAGACTCTAAAACACAAGAAAAACTAAACCAAGAAGTGAAAAAATTAGACGAGCAAGGAAAACTTGACGAATTAAAAAAAGAAACACAAAAAAATAAAGGCTCCAAAAAAAGAAAAATCTGGTCTTTTAAAAACGGTATACACCACATAAAAAAAATCTTCCTAAAATTATTGCATATAGTTGCGCATTTGCAATATTACAAATACCATTTATTCTATCAAATGTACAACCTGGCGCAAAAGTAGAGCCCAAAACCTATGTAAGAGGATACGTTGAGAATGCCTTAATCGATATGCTATTCATTTTTCTTTACCACTTTACTACACAATAATATTTAATCTTAAAATATTAAGAGCCCTTGATTTAATAGGGCTCTTTTTTTATGCATTTACAAAAACATTGCTATGCGATTTAAAATCCGTTTCAATTATGCGGTTACTACTTTCTGGTGAATATATAAATTTATCAATATGATTACCAGAAAAAAAGTAGTTAATTTTTGGTCTTAATTTTTCTTGTTCAAAAGTATCTATTATAACAAGTTTTATTTTCATTTTATCAGGAACTATATTTTTGATGTACACACTGGCGCAACTCCCTTCAAAAACGTTTTCATGAGGTTCTGCAAGACCAGCTAAATTAGGCGTTAATTCTATAAATATTCCGTAATCTTCAACCGAGCGAACAACACCCCCTACAGTTTCACCAATAGAAAACATTCTCGCATTTTCTTCCCACGTTCCTAAAAGTTCTTTGTGTGTTAAATGAACTCTATTTTTTTCTAAAAATTTCACAATTACTTTTATATCCATCCCAATAAAAAATCTCTCTCTTGGGTGTGAAATCCTGGAAACAGAAATTGTATCTATTGGCAAAAAAGAAATTATACCACAACCAATATCGGCAAATGCCCCAAAGTTTTCCATATGTGTTATTTTAGCATCTATTACATCTCCAGGAAGAAGATTTAAAATATACTGCTCCATACAAATCTCTTGAGCTTTTCGACGAGAAAGAATTGCTATTTCCTCTCCTGTTTCGTCTTTTTCAAATCCTATTACAACAAAACAAACAGGCCTATTTACTTTTGAAATCACGGCAATATCTCTTACAGTACCTTCTTTAATTCCTATTGCCCCTTCTTCCCTTGGTATAACTCCTTTCATAAATCCCAAATCAACTATTAAATTGTGATTTTTATCACAGATAATCGCCTTGGCTTCCAGTATTTTTTTATTATTATAAGCTTCCTTTAAGCTTGAAAGACACATTAAAGAACTTTTATTATCAAAACTATCTATTAACCGTCCCTCGGGATAAAATTCTAACATTTTTTACGCCCTCCAATTAATAATCTACATCACTATTTATATGCAGCTTGGAAGGCGTAATATTCTAATTAAATTTAATATTTTTTTCTATTTCTATACCCTGAAAATACTCTCACGTTACTTCTTCTTCTCTTCCTTCTTCTGTTTCCTTTTAAAACAGCAAAAATATAGAATACCAAAAGTAGTATAAACAATGATATCGCCATTATCGAAATTGGCGACAAAAACAATTCGCGCAAAAAATTATTAAAAACCAGCAAATAATTTTTCTTAAACGTTTGACTGGAAACCACATTAAAATCACCTATTTTTTCATTTTTATAAAAAATTTCTGCGGTTCCTATTATATCTCCAGCCTCAACCGGTGCTTCCACGATATCCTGAATTTTAAAATTAATATGAATGTCATCTTTTGAAAAATTCTTTGGTAAACTAAAATAAAAATCATACTGAGGATAAACAAGCAGTTTATCATGATTCCAAACATATTTTAGTTCTATTTCTTTTACCGGAAAATCTTTTGAATAAAGTTTAGCAGAAACTAAATTTTCAAAAATCCACGTATATATTTTCTTAGTATCCACCATAGCTAAATTTCTTTCCATTTTTGCACCTTTTTTATCTTTTACCGGACCTCCCATTACAATAGCAATATATGTTTCACCATTTTTTTCAGCATAAGAAACCAAACATCTTCCAGCTTCTTCCAAATATCCGGTTTTTATACCCTTAACACATGGCAAATAATACTCTCCGCCTCTTTTTCTGTCTATCATTTTATTTGTAGTTACTATTGGATCACGATTATCATTAAAAAGATAATACTCCGATTTCCCGGTTATATTTAAAAACTCCGGTAATCCCATTGCATACTTAGTAATTTTATACATATCTTCCGCAGTTGTATATTGTTCATCGTCATAAATACCATCAGGGTTTTTAAAATGCGTATTACTACAGCCTAACATCTGCGCCTTTTGATTCATTAAATCCACAAAATTATCTATTCCATTGCCAACATAATCTGCAATAACCATAGCAGCGTAACCAGATGAACATATCATCATACAATGAAACAACTCCAGCATAGTAAACTCTTCACCATCTTTAAGTTTACAGCCAGAACTTTCGGGATCAACCATATCTAAAACCTCTTGGCGAACCTTTATTTTGTTAGTATTAACATCTTTAACACTTTCACACGCTACTATATAAGTCATAATTTTTGTAAGCGACGCCGGGCTTCTTTTTTGATTAATATTTTTTTCTATTACAGGCGTAGCACTATTTTTATTTATAACATATACCGATTCAGAATTAACATCACTATTATAAAAATTAAGCCCGTAAACCGACGAACTGAATAAAATCAAAAATAAAAAAATAAATGCTAAAAATCTTTTCATATATAACCCGCCTCTAATATAATTCTTTAATTAAATAAAACTCGACCGGCATGATCTATGCATACCGGTCTTTTATTTTACACTTCCTGCACAAAATTAGGTCTATTAAACTGATTATTTACATTAAACTCATTTTTCTTTACCACAACATCTCTATATCTGTGAATACCAGTTCCTGCTGGCAAAAGTTTACCAATAATTACATTTTCTTTAAGACCAACAAGCGGATCGATTTTGCCTTTAATAGCTGCTTCGGTTAAAACGCGTGTTGTTTCTTGGAATGATGCAGCTGAAAGGAATGAATCCGTAGCAAGAGATGCCTTAGTAATTCCCAAAAGAATTGGCGTACAAACTGCCTCTTCAAGCTCTGTTTCTCCCGCTTTTTGACGAGCTTTAATTTTATCATTTTCATGCAAAAACTCTGATTTATCCACTATTGAATTCTGAATCAAATTAGTGTCGCCAGATTCGTCAACACGAACCTTACGCATCATTTGACGAACAATAACTTCTATATGTTTATCGTTAATATCAACGCCCTGCATTCTGTATACTCTTTGCACTTCTTGAATAAGATACGCTTCCACAGCCTCCGGCCCTTTAACTGCCAAAATATCATGCGGATTTACAGAACCTTCTGTAAGAACATCGCCAGCTTCAATTTTTTGATTTTCAGAAACACAAATTCTTGAATCAAAAGGAATCAAATAAGATCTTTCGTCTCCGGTTTCTTCATTATAAACTATAACGTTATAGCTATTTTTCACTTCTTCAAGGCGTACAGTACCACTAATTTCACTAATTATTGCAAGACGTTTCGGTTTACGGCCTTCAAATAATTCTTCTACACGCGGCAAACCTTGAGTTATGTCTTCTGAACTTGCTATACCACCTGTATGGAACGTTCTCATCGTAAGCTGCGTTCCCGGTTCACCAATAGATTGTGCCGCAATAATTCCAACCGCTTCGCCAACTGCAGCAGGTAAACCATTTGCCAAATCTGCACCATAACATTTTTTGCAAACACCTTGTTTAGATCTACAATTTAAAATAGAACGAATTTCAATTCTTTGTACTCCATGAGAGATTATAATTTCTGCATCTTTGTCATCCATTAACTTATCTTTTGAAATAATAACTTCTTTTGTTTTTTGATCTACAAAATCTTCACAAAGATATCTGCCAATTAAACGTTCGCTAAGGCTTTCAATTGATTCTTTACCATCTTTAATTTCAAATACAGTAATTCCATGCGTAGCACCACAGTCATCTTCTCTTATTATTACCTCTTGCGAAACGTCAACAAGCCTACGAGTTAAGTAACCTGAGTCCGCTGTACGAAGTGCCGTATCTGCTGAACCTTTTCTTGCACCACGAGATGCAATGAAGTACTCTAATATATTAAGTCCTTCGCGGTAGTTACCTCTAATAGGTATTTCAATTGTTGCACCAGAAGTATTTGCAATAAGTCCACGCATACCTGCAAGCTGCCTAATCTGACTCATTGAACCCCTTGCGCCTGAGTCTGCCATCATAAATACTGGATTATATTTATCCAAATTTTGTTGTAATGCTTTTGAAACATCGTCTGTGGCTTTTTCCCAAATTTTTAAAGTGTGAGCTCTTCTTTCGTTATCAGACATAAGGCCACGTCTATAGTCTTTTACTATAGAATCTATATCTATTTCTGCTTTTGCTAAAATATCCTTCTTAGCAGGCGGTATAACTGCATCGCAAACAGCAATTGTAATTGCACCTTTTGTGGAATATTTATAACCTTGAGATTTAATATCATCCAGTATTTTTGCAGTTTTTTGGGTTCCGTGCACTTTAATGCATGCATCCACTATATTTCCAAGTTGCTTTTTACCTACCAAGAAATTAATTTCAAGCTGTCCTTCATTTTCCGGAAGAGTTCTGTCTATAAACCCTAAATCTTGCGGTATCGGTTGATTAAATATAATTTTTCCAGGTGTAGTTTCAATTAAAACGTTTTTACCATTTACAATTCTTCTTACTTTGATTTTTGCATGAAGTCCCACAACTTTAGCATCATACGCCATAAGAACTTCATTAAAATCTCTAAAGACTTTACCTTCGCCAGGCTCCCCATCTTTTTCGAGCGTAAGATAATATGAACCAAGAACCATATCCTGAGTCGGGACCGTAACTGGACGCCCATCAGAAGGTTTAAGAAGGTTCCCTGAAGCAAGCATCAAAAACCTAGCTTCTGCTTGCGCTTCTGCAGAAAGCGGTACATGAACTGCCATCTGGTCACCATCGAAGTCTGCGTTATATGCAGAACATACAAGCGGGTGAAGTTTAAGCGCTCTACCCTCTACCAAAACAGGTTCAAAGGCCTGTATTCCTAACCTGTGGAGCGTCGGCGCACGGTTTAAAAGTACCGGATGACCCTTAATTACAATTTCAAGTGCATCCCAAACTTCTGGTCTACATCTATCCACGGCTTTTCTTGCAGCTTTAATATTATTTACAACACCAATTTCAACCAATCTTTTCATAACAAATGGTTTAAAAAGCTCGAGCGCCATTTCTTTTGGAAGCCCGCACTGATAAATTTTGAGTTCTGGACCAACAACGATAACCGATCTTCCTGAATAGTCAACACGTTTTCCAAGAAGGTTCTGCCTAAATCTTCCTTGTTTACCCTTAAGCATGTCAGAAAGCGACTTAAGAGGTCTATTATTAGGCCCCGTTACGGGTCTACCGCGGCGTCCATTATCAATTAATGCGTCAACAGATTCTTGAAGCATTCTTTTTTCGTTTCTAATTATAATATCCGGCGCCCCTAAATCCATAAGGCGTTTTAAACGATTATTTCTATTAATAACACGCCTGTAAAGATCATTTAAATCGGAAGTTGCAAACCTGCCACCATCTAGCTGAACCATCGGGCGTAAATCCGGTGGAATTACAGGAAGCGCTTCAAGGATCATCCATTCAGGACGGTTCCCTGATAATCTAAATGATTCCACAGACTCTAACCTTTTAAGAAGTCTTATCTTTTTTTGACCTGTTGCAGTAGCTAAAGACTCTTTTATTTCTTCGGAAAGAGCTTCTAAATCAATTTTTTCAAGAAGTTTTTTAATGGCTTCTGCACCCATTCCTGCTTCAAAATCGTCTTCATATTTTTCGCGTAAATCTTGATATTCTTTTTCTGTTAAAAATTGTTGTGCACTAAGCTCTCTTACATCGCCTGGATCAATTACCACATAAAGAGCAAAATAAAGAACTTTTTCAAGCATTCTTGGGGACATATCCAAAATTAACCCCATTCTTGAAGGAATCCCTTTAAAATACCAAATGTGAGAAACCGGAGCTGCCAGCTCAATATGTCCCATGCGTTCACGGCGAACTTTTGAACGTGTAACCTCCACGCCACAGCGGTCACACACTTTGCCTTTATATCTTATTCTTTTATATTTACCACAGTGGCATTCCCAATCTTTTTGAGGCCCAAAAATACGTTCACAAAACAATCCATCCGTTTCTGGTTTTAAAGTTCTATAGTTTATTGTTTCTGGTTTTTTCACTTCTCCGTATGACCAACTTCTTATTTTTTCGGGAGACGCCAAACCTATTTTTATCGATTCAAAAATATTAAAATCCATACTGCAACCCCTTAATTTTTTTTGAATTTATTAACTTACTTTTTATAGCCAACTTATAACCAATTTATTTGATTTGGTTATTATTCTTCCGTACCATCGCTTAAATCATCGTCCATATCTTCGTCGTAAAATTCATCAACATCTGATTCTTCAATGGTTTCGCCGTCAGAATTTTCAATAGCGTATCCTTTGTCTTCTGAATCTGTCATTACTTCCGGACCTAAAATATCTTTATCTATTGCGAGACCCATATCATCTTCATCCTCAAAATCGCATTTAAGATCGATCTCATTATTATTCTTATCGAGAACCGATAAATCAAGCCCCATCGATTGCAATTCTTTTATAAGAACCTTAAACGACTCTGGTATACCTGGTTTAGGTATATTTTGCCCTTTTACAATTGATTCATAGGTTTTAACTCTTCCTACAACATCGTCTGATTTGACTGTTAAAATTTCCTGAAGCGTATATGCTGCACCATAAGCCTCTAGAGCCCAAACTTCCATTTCTCCAAATCTTTGTCCGCCAAACTGCGCTTTACCACCAAGCGGCTGCTGCGTTACTAATGAATACGGGCCCGTAGATCTTGCGTGGATTTTATCATCAACCAAGTGATGCAATTTAAGGTAGTACATATATCCTACTGTTACGGGGTTATCAAAATATTCACCCGTCCTTCCGTCTTTAAGCCACATTTTTCCGTCTTCATTATATCCTGCATCTTTCAAACATTTAAATATATCATCTTCATGTGCACCATCAAACACAGGCGTTGCAATTTTCCAACCAAGCGCTTTTGCAGCATATCCAAGGTGCACTTCCAAAACTTGACCAATGTTCATACGCGAAGGAACACCCAATGGATTAAGAACTATATCAAGCGGCGTACCATCAGGTAAAAATGGCATATCTTCAACAGGTAAAATCCTGGAAACAACGCCTTTATTACCATGACGTCCAGCCATTTTATCCCCTACGGAAATTTTCCTCTTTTGAGCTATATAACACCTTACAACTTTATTAACACCCGGTTGAAGCTCATCTTTACTATTTTCCCTTGTAAACACTTTAACGTCTACAACAATGCCATATTCACCATGCGGGACCCTAAGCGAAGTATCTCTTACTTCTCTTGCTTTTTCACCAAATATTGCACGAAGCAATCTTTCTTCTGCAGTAAGTTCAGTTTCACCTTTTGGCGTTACTTTACCAACTAAGATATCCCCCGCTCTAACTTCGGCACCAACTCTAATGATTCCGTTTTCGTCAAGATCTTTTAATAAATCTTCGTTTACGTTTGGAATATCACGAGTAATTTCTTCCGGCCCAAGTTTAGTATCTCTGGACTCAATTTCATATTTTTCTATATGAATTGATGTATAAACATCTTCTCTAACAATTTTTTCGCTAATAAGAACAGCGTCTTCATAGTTATAACCTTCCCAAGTCATAAAACCTATAAGAGCATTTTTACCAAGACTGATTTCACCGTGATCGGTAGCAGGACCATCTGCAAGAACTTCGCCAGCTTTTACATGCTGCTTAACAGAAACTATCGGCACTTGATTTACGCAAGTACTTTGGTTTGAACGAGTAAATTTAGTTAAGTTAAATATTTCATCTTTACCGGAATCATAATGAACAACAATTCTGTCTGCACTAACACTTTTTACAACACCATCTTCTTTAGCAAGAATACAAACCCCGGAATCAACCCCAGCTTGATATTCCATACCTGTTCCAACAATCGGTGCTTCACTTTTTAAAAGCGGAACAGCCTGTTTCTGCATGTTTGAACCCATAAGTGCACGGTTAGCATCATCGTTTTCCAAGAAAGGTATCATTGCAGTTGCAACTGAAACAACCATTTTCGGAGATACATCCATGAAATCTACTTCATTTTTTGGGATTTCAACAAATTGATCTTTGCATCTACCGTTAACTTTGGCATTAATAAATTCTCCATTTTTATCAAGCGGTTCATTTGCCTGAGCAACTATATATTCATCTTCTTCATCTGCTGTCATATAAACAACCTCAGAAGTTACGCGGCCGGTTTTTTTATCAACTTTTCTAAACGGCGCCTCAATGAATCCATATTCATTAACTTTTGCAAAAGTCGAAAGATAGGAAATAAGGCCAATATTAGGTCCTTCAGGGGTTTCAATCGGGCACATACCACCATCATGGCTATAATGAACGTCACGAACTTCAAAACCTGCACGGTCCCTTGAAAGTCCGCCCGGTCCAAGAGCCGAAAGACGTCTTTTATGCGTAAGTTCGGAAAGCGGGTTGGTTTGATCCATAAATTGCGAAAGCGGAGAAGAGCCGAAAAATTCCTTAACTGCAGCAACAATCGGACGAATATTTATAAGAGCGTTAGGTGTAATAACATCCAAATCCTGAGCCTGGAGTGTCATTCTTTCTCTTATAACTCTTTCGAGTCGTGAAAATCCTATTCTTACCTGATTTTGTAAAAGCTCTCCGACAGAACGAATACGTCTATTACCAAGATGATCGATATCATCGGTCACACCTATGCCATGCATCAAACAGTTCATATAGTTAATAGAAGCAAAAATATCATCTATTATTATGTGCTTTGGAACAAGCTCATCTTTTCTGGCTTTTATAGTACTTTTAAGCTCTTTTTCGTCTTTACAAGAGTTCAAAAT